>ENA-ORDA01000704-ORDA01000704.1-marine-metagenome-genome-assembly--contig:-NODE-704-length-31653-cov-3.779864_pt1 | contig 31653 bp, 25 predicted proteins | sample MGYA00237778_ERZ508506 | MGnify/ENA primary metagenome ERZ508506 (study PRJEB26177, sample SAMN06267891) | marine metagenome | isolation source: Monterey Bay, California, USA | place: Pacific... | reverse complement strand
ATTCCAACAGTAAAGTTAGTATTAAGGAAACTTGGTACATCAAAGTTGTATTGTAATTGTAATTCTAAAGCAGAACGTTTAGCAACTTGTCTGAGGCCAGAAGCGTACAAGAAAGTTGGTTCGTCAGCTGTTCCACCATCGTTGTAATTGTAAGATAACTGACCAAAGAAACCACCTGATTGAACACGAGCTTGTGTCCAGTAATCTGTTCCGTTTGCGTATCCAGCTCCTTGAGAGTTAAAGAATAAACCGCCACCTTTTGCTACACCTGCAGAAAGAAATGCACTAGTATTGTCGTTTGGTCTAAGCTCTAAATGAGCATTTGCCGAAACGTTTTTATATTTAGTTGCTAGAGGAATACCATCGTTATTATCATCCAAATCTGCTGTACCTAAAAGTAAAGTCTCGGGAGTAGGGAGAGCGCTAGGGTCTACTCGACCATTTCTTAAAGTGGGCTGATAAATAGCATTTTTATTTGTTGCAATAAATGCTGTATCATTTGGGTCAATTTGAAAATCATCTCCTTGTGTTATACGAGCATTTACTTTAAAACCTAAAGTTTTACTTTCATTTGCATAAGCATGACGAATGTTAGCACCCAACGTATTTAATGTACCTGCTACCAATTCAATGGTTGTTCCTGGATAGTCGATAGGGTTTTTTGTCATAAAATGTACAACTCCTGATGTTACTCCAGGTCCGTAAAGAGCAGATGCTGCCCCACGTACAACTTCAACTTTAGCAATATCTATATTTGATAAACCCGTTTGGAATGATAAGAACTGACCAGCTGAAGGAGTTACTAAGTAACGGTAATCTAACATTGGAAATGCCTGAGTTCCAAATATCCCGGAACCTGCTCTCATCTCGATATTAATCGAATTGGCAGATTGTTGTTGAATCTGTACACCAGGAATATTAACTAACCCACGAATAGGGTCAATTGGGTCAGCTGAGTTTTTTATATCCTTTGCTGTTATAATCGAAACCGAAGCCGGTGCATCTTGCACTTTCTGAGGTCTTCTAGAAGCTGAAACAACAATTTCATCCAAGTTTTCTCCCGGGCTCAATGCAATAGATAATACTTGATCCGCAGAAGTAACTTCTACAGACTGAGGTGCAAAACCGATTGAACTAATTTCAACAGTAAAAGGGAGTGCTTGATTTGAACTGAAACTAAAGTTACCATCGAAATCTGAATTTGTTCCTTCGGAGGTTCCTTGAACGATTAAATTCACCCCTGGTATGGGTTCATTTGTATCTGCATCACTTACAGTTCCACTAACAGTGGTTTGTGCGAGAAGCAAATTAATGCAAAACAGCCCAAGAACCGTGAGTGCAGTTGTTAATTTGTTTTTTTTCATAATTGGTTGTTTAAAATTATTACTGGTTAACAGAGTCAATGGTTAAATTAAGGATTTGGCGAGATATGGGAGTCAAGCAGTAGTTAGGGAAATTATGTCCCATACCTGAAAGATAACAAGATTTTATGTTTAAGAAACATTTTATGGACTTTTTTAAATGTGATACATGTATTAAAGAAGACGAATTTTCGAATTTCAATCCTGTTTTGCAAGCAATATTTTTACTTTTCGAAAATTATATTGGCTTCATCTTTATGCCAATTCATGTAATTCACCTCATATGCTTTATCTATTTTATTTCGTTTAATCTTCAGGGTTGGAGTCATTAAACCGTTTTCAACAGCCCATGGATCTTTTACAAGAATAAGCGTAGATATCTTTTTGTATCCCGGCAGTTGTTCATTTACTTTTTCTAAGTAGTCACTTAAATATTTTTGAAGCTCATCTTTGGGTTTTGCTAAACCAATTTCGGATAGCACTCCCAAGCAGATGGGTTGTGGTAATCCTAGGCCTGCTACACAAATTTGTTCAAATTCTAAAATATCACCAAAATAACCCTCAAGTACAAGCGGCTCAATGTATTTTCCTTTAGATGTTTTGAAAATGTCTTTTACACGTCCGGTTATGAATAAAAATCCGTCTGCATCTATATGCCCTTGATCTCCTGTGTGTAACCAACTTTCTTTTATTACCTCTGCAGTCAATTCTGGTTGCTTGTAGTATTCCTTCATCATAAAAGGACCACGCATCAAAATCTCTGAGGTTTCTGAATCAATTTTCAATTCCACGCCAGGTTGCGCAAGTCCAACAGATCCGGGCTTGTCAATGATTCCATCTCCTAGGTGTGTTGTTATGGCACAATTTTCTGTCATTCCATATCCATTGGTTATTGAAACGCCGATTTTTCGAAACCATGTGCGTTGTGTTTCTTGAAGCGGAGCAGCACCTGAAACGATGGATCGCGCTTTGCTTAACCCCAAAGCCTTTTTAAACTTACGCTTCAATACCCATGACAAAACGGGAATCTTCAGAAGCTTTGAAAGTTTCTCTTGTGGAATTTTTGATAAAATTCCCATTTGAAATTTCGTCCAAATACGAGGTACAGCAAAGAAAACCGTTGGCTGTGTTTCCTGTAAGTTTTTAGCAAACGTATCTAGGTTTTCTGCGAAAGATAAGGTTCCTCCAAAACGAAATACAGCATATTCAACTACCACACGTTCTGCTATATGATTTAGCGGTAAATAGGAAAAGAAGGTGTTGTTACCGTTGAAATCTATTTTAAGAGCATTGGTGTCTATGGTAAGTTCTGCAGTACTTTGGTTGGCTAAATAATCGAGCACTACCCCTTTAGGATTTCCTGTAGTACCAGAAGTAAAAATAATGGTCCAAACGTCGCTTAACTTGGGCTTGTGCGGTTCTTGTAACGGCTCATGTTTATTGATGAAATCGAACCATTGGTGCCCTTCTGTAATGTCTGAACAGCCTTTATATGTTGGAAATGAAATAATGGGCATCCCCTCAGGAACTCCAGCTTTCTGTTCCTCCCAGTCCTCAACTTTTCCTGCAAAAAGCAGGTCAACATCTCCGAATGTAAGCAACGTATTGATCTCTCCAGAAGTTAGGTTTGGGAAAAAAGGGACACTGATGTACCCGGCCATAACAATAGCCAAATCTGCAATGATCCATTCCCTACAGTTTTTTGAGATTAATCCAATATGAGCGTTTTCACGAAGTCCTAAAGAACGCAGACCTGTTGCTAGCTTGCGAGCATATTGTCCTACCTCTCCCCAAGTATAAATTTCCCATTCGTCTCCAAAAGGTTGCTTTAAAAAGGGTTTGTCTCGAAATTTTTCTTCCCACTCATAAAATTTAAAATCAAATGTCTCTGGTGTATTCATGCTTAATCGTATTTGTTTTAGCTGTACAATACCTATGTGTTGTAATCTAACATCGGCGTACAAATAATAATGTTTTTTGTTAGGTTACTTTATCAACAGATAAGGTTTGGTATGGTTCGCTAGAAAAGGGATTAGGCTGCTTAATGGCTTGTTTTATTTTATAAGTTGTGATGTTAAATTTATGTAAATAAATACGAAAAATAACATAAATTAGCATTTTGCTTTACAATATTCGCAATAATTTGTAATCAGAATTCCGATTTTGCAAAGAAACAAACCCCTGACAATAAGTAAATTTGTAAATAAAATAAAATCATTTACAAGGTTTAGTGGCCTTTATCAAATCACACAAACTAAATTCTAATTAATTATAAAAAGTAAATCAATGAGAGAAGCTTTAATAGTATCAACTGCGCGAACTCCGATCGGGAAGGCTTATAGAGGAGCCTATAACAACACCAATGCACCTACATTAGCTGCACTAGCAATAGAAGCCGCAGTTGCTCGGTCTGGAGCTTCTAAAGATCAAATTGATGATGTTATTATGGGAGCTGCTTTACAACAAGGTACTACTGGTGGTAATATTGGTCGTTTATCTGCTATGGCTGCTGGACTTCCTACTACCGTAAGCGGAATGAGTATTGATCGTCAATGTTCTTCTGGAATGATGGCTATAGCTACAGCTGCTAAGCAGATTATTTGTGATGGTATGGAAATCACAATTGGTGGGGGAATTGAATCAATTAGTTTGGTTCAAAATGAAAAAATGAATGTGAGTCGTATGGTCGATAAGGCTTTGGTGGCCAAGCAACCCAACATTTATATGCCCATGCTACAAACTGCTGAAGTTGTTGCAAGCCGTTATAATATTAGTAGAGAAGCACAAGATATCTATGCTCTGCAAAGTCAACAAAGAACAGCTGCTGCACAAGAAGCTGGAAAGTTTGATGATGAAATAATCGAGACAACTACTTCAATGGGCGTTATGGATCGTGAAACAAAAGAAATAAGTTTTCAGAATATTACGCTCAATAAAGATCAAGGAAACAGACCAAGTACCGTAATCGAAGGGCTTTCTGGTTTGAATCCGGTGATAGATAACGGTTATATCACTGCTGGGAATGCAAGTCAATTATCGGATGGTGCTTCTGCCTGTGTCTTAATGGAAGCGGCTACAGCTGCTAAACACGCTGTAACTCCACTAGGTATCTACAGAGGAATGGCTGTTGCTGGTTGCGAGCCAGATGAAATGGGGATTGGACCAATCTATGCTATTCCAAAATTATTAAAACAACACGGTTTAAAAATGTCGGATATCGGCTTGTGGGAACTGAATGAAGCTTTTGCTGTTCAAGTTTTATATTGTCAAGAACATTTAGGTATTCCTAACGAATTATTAAATGTAAACGGGGGCGCTATTTCAATAGGCCATCCGTATGGAATGTCTGGATCTCGTATGGTTGCTCATGCACTTATCGAAGGGAAAAGAAGAGGAGCCAAGTATGTAGTATCTACCATGTGTGTTGGTGGTGGAATGGGTGCTGCAGGCTTGTTCGAAGTGATCTAAACGAATCTGTTGAACTAAAATTGAATCCATAAAAAAGGGGGCTAACTAGTTTAGCCCCCTTTTTTTATTTATAAATTGTCTGTACCTATTCGGTCCCCAAGTAATTCCTTTTTTCCTTTTTAAATAGTTCGTTGAACGAAGCTACATCAGAATCAATAATCGTCTGATATTGTTTCATTGCCATTTTAATTGCAGCAGTTAACTCCTCTTTCACCGCTATGTCTTGATTAGTAGGAGGAAAGTCGTCAATTGTGAGCAGTCGGTTCAAATGACCTAGTTTATTAGTCAAACGAATTGGGAAGTTTAATGGATCTTGATTACTTCTGTTTTGTGTTTGATACAAGGTTTTTTCAACCTCTAATAAATCGTCTTGAATTGTTTTGGCTTGATTAACAAGTTGATTTGCTGTAGAATCTGTTTTGTTTTGTTTTGTAAAATCTTTTAGCTTGGTTCTGATTTCTCGGATGTTCTTAATCGCTTTGTGGGCTTTGTCTACGGTTTGATTTACATCATTTACAAAATCAAATTGTTTTTGCATATCGGCTACCGAAGATTCTGAACGTGGATCAGGGAGTATGGTGAAATCTTGCATGTGTTCCTTCCCATTAACAACCAAACGTACCTTGTATGAACCTGGAACTGCTTTTGCTCCAGAAAAAGAAGCGCTCCAAAAAATCATTCCATCTAACTTTTCAGCTCCATCGTAACGGGTGTTCCAAACAAATTCATTTCCACCAGCTTTTACTTCCAGTTTATTCTTTTTGTCTTTTGTGCTGTATGTTTTGATTACTGCTCCATCATTTGACTGGAATTGGAGTTCGACAGTATCTTTCTTTGCATCGTAATTTTTAAGGAAATAGTGAACAATAACGCCATTCGGAAGGTTTGTCCCAGCCGTTAACGAACTTTTTCCGCCACGCCCTTTGGTTCTGTAACTCTCTTTGGGTTTGAAAAGTAAGGTTTGTGCATTGCGATTATTCGGTTGTAACTGATGTAGCACAGTAAGATCATCCAAAACCCAGAGGCTTCTCCCTTGTGTAGCCACAATAAGACTGTTGTTTTTGATTGTTAAATCGGTAATGGGTACAATCGGCAGGTTCTTTTGGAAGGAAGACCAAGAAGTACCATCGTCATAGGAAACATAGATTCCATTTTCAGTTCCAGCATACAGCATGCCTTTTCGGTTGGGATCTGCTCGGACAACTCGTGTAAAATCTTCCTTTGCAATACCGCTGGTTATGGTTTTCCAAGTAGCACCATAGTCTGTAGTTTTGTAAAGATAGGGTGTGTAATCTCCTAGTTTGTATCGTGTACCAGCAACATAACAAGTGCCCGGATCAAATGGCGAAGGTTCTATGCTATTGATCATAGTCCATTCTGGAAGTTGTTTTGGCGTAATATTGCTCCAGTTTTCGCCTCCATCTTGTGTCAAATGAATCAAGCCATCGTCACTTCCAATCCAGAGTAGGCCCTCTTTGAGTGGAGATTCGTCAGCAGCAAAAATGGTACAGTAATATTCTACACTTGTATTGTCTTGTGTTATTGGGCCCCCTGAAGTTTTTAGTTTTGTAGGATCATTACGCGTTAGATCTGGACTGATGATTTTCCATTCCTGTCCTTCACTTTCAGTAACATGCACTTGATTGGAAAACGTATACAGACGTTTTGGATTGTGCTTACTAAAGAGGATAGGGAAATTCCACTGAAAGCGATAACGCATTCCTTCTGCTCCATGCCCCATAGGGTTGTCTGGCCAAACATTAATTCCACGTACAGAGTTTTTTGCATGATTTACACGCGTTAAGAAACCGTCATAACTTCCACCATATACAATTTCGTTATTGGTTGGGTCAATAGCAATATGTGCAGATTCTCCACCGGCGGTCGATTCCCAATCCGACTCGTCTATATAACGTCCAGAACTACGGTGATTCACTCGAATGGTAGAGTTGTCTTGTTGTGCAACATATATTCTGTAAGGAAAAGCATTGTCAGTTGTTACCCGATAAAATTGTGCGGTTGGTTGGTTGTGATAAGTACTCCAAGTAGTTCCACCATCATAAGAAACTTGAGCTCCACCATCATCAGCAATAATCATGCGTTGATTGTCCTCTGGAGCAATCCATAAATCGTGATGATCACCATGAGGTGCATTGTGACTGCTGAATGTTTTTCCACCATCGGTAGATTTGTGGTAGGATACATTCATTACATAAACACCATCTTCATCTTGCGTATCTGCATAAATTTTAGTGTAGTACCAAGCCCGTTGTCTTAGCGATCTACTTTCGTTAACATGGTTCCAGTTTTCACCGCCATCATCCGAACGATATACGCCACCTTCTTCTTTATTTTCAACAATAGACCAAACACGATTTGCGTTTACTGGCGAAACGGTTACACCGATGATTCCTAAAGTTCCTTTTGCGTAACCTTTGTTTTTACTTATTTCTTTCCAAGTTGCTCCACTGTCTGTACTTTTCCAAAGGGCTGATCCTTTGCCACCACTATTCAAACTATAAGGTGTTCTTTGGATGCGCCAAGTTGAAGCATATAAATGTCTAGGGTTCGATGGATCCATCACCAATTCGACTGCACCGGCTTGGGCGTCCGAAAAGAGAATTTTTTTCCAACTGATTCCACCATCAATACTCTTATAAACGCCACGATCGTTGTTGGGTTTATACAAATCTCCCAAAACTGCTGCGTACACAATGTCTGGGTTTTGAGGATGGACTACCATACGCGGTATATGTCGCGAATTGGGTAATCCAGAGTAAGTCCAACTTGATCCAGCGTCTACACTTTTCCAGACACCTTTTCCAGAGGAAACGTTTCCGCGGACTGTAACTTCACCACCACCAACGTACAGGACATTGGGATCACTTGGAGCTACAGCTACCGATCCAATACTTCCTCCAAAATATCCATCGGAGATGTTGGCATAAGTTTCACCACCATCAGTAGTTTTCCATACACCACCACCAGTAGCTCCGAAATAAAAGACCTTGGGTTGGTTTGGCACACCGACTGCAGCGGCAGAACGCCCACCTCTGAAAGGACCTATGGATCGATATTGAACCGATTCGTGTAATTCAGGATTAATTTTTGTAGTATTTTGTTTTTTGGATCGTCTTGATTGTGCTGCTGTGTTTTGTGTTGTCAGTAAAAGAAAACAGGCAGTTAAAAGCGTAGGGAGTAAAAGTTTATAGTAGCGCATGAATTATTTTTTTAAAATAGATATCCCAAGTTACAAAATATTAGGTCAAATAAAATTGTAACTTTAGAATTCAAAAAAAATAAATCATGAAACAGTTCAACAAATTATTGCTTCTCAGCTTGGCAATATTGGGTACACAAGGAATCCACTCCCAATCGAAATCAAAAATTAAAAAAGAAATCATAAAAACGGTTGATACGCATCAAGATGCAATGATCGAAGTAAGCGATGGCATATGGGAAGCTGCAGAAACATCCTTAATTGAATTTAAATCTTCAGAATACTTAATGACTTTTGCCGAAGAAAACGGTTTTACAGTAGAAAAAGGTGTTGCAGGAATTCCAACTGCTTTTACGGCAACCTACGGAACAGGTAAACCTGTTATTGGCATTCTTGGTGAGTATGATGCCAATGCCGGAATTTCTCAAAAAAGACAACCTACGCGAGAGTCACGCGTGCCAGGGGGAGCAGGTCACGGTTGTGGTCATAATCTTTTTGGAACAGCCAGCCTTGGTGCTGCCATAGCTATTAAAGAACAAATTGAAAAAGGAACTTTAAAAGGAACTGTTGTTTTTTATGGTACACCAGCAGAAGAAACTATTTTCGCAAAAGTATGGATGGCTCGTGCTGGTCTTTTTGATCAATTGGACGTTTGTATGGATTGGCATCCTGGAGATGAAATTGAAGCCGTTACTCAAAGCAGTAAAGCTTTAGTCGATTTTAGAGTGAAGTTTTATGGAAGTTCTTCGCATGCGTCGTCTGATCCATGGAATGGAAAAAGTGCCGTAGATGCTATGGAGTTGTACACAACTGGATTGAACTACTACAGAGAACACATCAAGCCAACAGCTCGTATTCATTATGATATTGAAAAAGCCGGTGATGTTGTGAATGTAGTTCCCGACTATGCACAAATTTGGACTCGTTTGCGTGAAAACGATCGACCCAACGTTGATGTTTTATATGAACGTGCTAAAAAGATAGCGGAAGGTGCAGCATTGATGGCAGGAGTTCGTCATGAAATTCAGTTGATATCTGGGATTTACGAAATTCAAGTCAACCGCACAGGTGCTGAGGTGATGCAGCGTAATATTGAAACCTTAGGTCCAATTGCATATACTACAGATGAAGTGCAATATGCCAATACCATTTTAAAAGAAACAGGAAAACCACTTGAAGGCCTTGACGGGTTGGTTCATCCGTTGCGTCCATCGCTTCCTGCTCAAGGAGGCTCAACCGATGTGGGAGACGTAAGTCAATTGGTTCCTACTATTCGAATGAGCGCAACAGTTGCTTCAAAAGGAGGGCCTTGGCACTCATGGGCAGTTGTTGCCTGTACTGGAATGTCAATCGGACACAAAGGTATGTTGTATGCTTCTAAGGCTTTGGGAATGACAATGGTTGATTTGTTTACAAACCCAAAATTAGTAGAACAGGTGAAAGAAGATTTCAAGAACAACAGAACCAATCCTTCTTACGAACCAAGAATTCCAGCTGGCCCACCACAATTAAACTAATTTTTATATGAATAAAGTTATATCTCTATTTCTGCTTCTGCCACTTTTGGCAATGGGGCAGCACGTTCTCTCGCTTAAAGAGCGCGCAGTAGTAATCGATCAGATTCAAAAGGATCGTCTTGATAACCTGCTCCCTCAATTGATGGATGACAACGGAATTGATCTTTGGGTTTTGATTACCCGAGAATACAATGAAGATCCTGTAGTTAAAACGCTTTTACCTCCAACTTGGCTCAATGCTCGGCGACAAACCATTTTGGTTTTTTCAAAAAATAAAAACGCTGAAGGGATTACTTCAGCTGCGATAACTCGTTATCCGTTTGGGAAGTTAATTCCGTCCATATGGGATAAAGAAAAACAACCCAGTCAATGGCAAGCCTTAGCAGATTATATCATTTCAAAAGACCCTAAGAATATTGGAATCAACACTTCCAAGTCCTTTGCTTTAGCGGATGGTTTAGTCAAAACAGACTATGATGCACTGATGCATGTTTTGCCAGAAACCTACAAAAGTAAAGTAGTTTCTGCAGAACAACTTGCGATCGGATGGATTGAATCGCGAACTGAAAGAGAAATGGAGCTTTACGAAGATCTTGTAGCAATAACCCATCAAATTATAGCCGAAGCATTCTCATCGAAAGTAATAACGCCCGGCGAAACCACTACCGACGATGTTGTTTGGTGGTTACGTGAAAAGGTTCTAAGCCTAGGTTTGGATACTTGGTTTCATCCTACAGTCGATGTCCAACGAGCCAATGATAGTGATTTATATGCCTTTGACAGCAAATCTAAATTTGATATCATACAGCCTGGGGATTTGGTGCATTGCGATTTTGGGATCAGTTATTTATCACTCAATACCGATTGCCAAGAGCTCGCTTATGTTTTGAAACCCGGAGAAAAACAAGCTCCAGATTTCTTAGTTGATGCCTTGGCAAAAGGAAATCGTGTTCAAGATATTTTTACAAATAATTTCAAAACTGGAGTTTCAGGAAATGTAATTTTAAAAAAATCATTAGAACAGGGGAGGGCAGAAGGACTTCGACCACAGATTTATACGCATCCTTTGGGTACATATGGTCATTCAGCTGGGACAACTCTTGGTATGTGGGATTCGCAAAATGGAGTTGCAGTAAATGGGGATTACCCTTTACATCAAAATACTTCTTATGCGATTGAATTGAATACAAGTGTTTATATTCCAGAATGGAAGAAAGACATCCGAATAATGCTAGAAGAAGCTGGCTTTTATGGTTCGAATGGGTTCCGATACATCAACAAGAGACAAGAAAAATTACTTTTAATCGGTAATTAAAAAAGATTTTCGCTTTACGGGACATCTTATGGAAAAAGTATTGAATTATTACTTACTTTTGTCCCGCAGGGCTTCACACCCTGGCGTCATTAAAAGGGTAGTTGGGCTATGGTTGGCTTTTTCTATCCTTTTTTTCTTTATTAATAAATGAATTCATGTCTACAAATAAATTACACCTTCGCATAGCATCACTTTTTGAATTACAGAAAAAAGGTGTGGTACTGAACTTAGATCAAGAGTTTTTGATTGCTGCAGTCCTTGAAAATCAAGACGAAAAGCTTGCTGAGGTTAGTAAACAAGCATATGCTTTGGGCGATGGTTTTGCCTTCAAAATGTTGTCTTATACTTGGGATTATCTCCGAAATTCTCTTGGTCAAGGCTATGAAACTGCATTTTCAATTCGAGTAGAGGATATGATAATTGATCGTTTCGATGGAGATTATGAAATGGCTTATCTTGCCGAAGAAGAGGTAGAAGACGAAATGGATATTCAAATCAATAACAGATCGGGAGTGTTGTATGATGCCTACAAAAAAGAATTGGTTAAAATTCTCACCCATTATTTCAATCAACCCAGCTAAATTTTAGCACAATTATGAGCAACTCGAAAGGAATTACCGGAAAAGCTGTTAAGCAAATACTTAAACAAGAAGCATTCTTGATCAACGAAATGCCCATTGCAGTTTTTGAGCACGACGACTTTGGATCTATTATTCGTGGATTCAATGTAAAAGAGAATAAACCTGATCATGTTTTTTTAGAACTTCCAGCTCCGGAAGAAGAAATACTTCATTTCCTTAAAGTGCACTATCGAAATCAATTGAATGATTCTTCAAATAAGAAGAAGAAAAACCCTCCTAGAAAAGTAAAACCTCAAGAGCGAAGAGCAAAAGAGGCAGAACGCATGAAGGAAGAGCGACATAAAAATAAGCATCACAGTAAGAAGGTCAGAAAAAAAAGTTAATGACAACTACGTAATTACTGTAATTGTACTCGTAATTCCATTGAACTTTATTTGATCTCCAACTTTTTTTCCAAGAAGTAAAACTCCAATGGGGCTTTGAGGTGAAATACAATGAAATGTGTTTGTTTCTATCAAACAGTTACCTCCAGGGATGGCAATATAATAGTTTGAATTATTTGTTTGAACTGCAGATCCAAAGCAAACCACTCCTGAGCTTTTATAGTGTTTCAATTGGTTTAGAACTATTTTATTTTTTTCAGCCTTTTTGATTTGTTCCCCAAGTTTTTCCCTATCTAGTTGAATCATTGCCCTACCAGTTTCGTGTTTATCTCCCGCACTGCTTTTGCTTTCAGATTCCAAGGCTATTAGAATTTCGGCTTTGCGGATTTCGAGAATTTCTAGGGTATGATCTAGCTGACTTTTACAATGATTGTAGAGTTTCTTCTGTGGCATGTTGAGATTTTAAGACTTACTTAAACCATCTCACCTTCTCCATTCAGAATCCATGAAAATTTGAACTGAGGATAAACCTTTTCAATTTGGTAGGCTAACTTAGCTGAGATGTTGTTGCGCCCGCTCAAGATAGCATTAATTTGATTAGCATTCGAGAGACCAAGAGATTTACTAAACACAAGCTTAGATTGTTGTAGGTTGTCCAAAAGCATGGTAATTCTTTCAACACATTCAATGTTGGCTGGAGTTTTGGTTTCTTTATCAAATTTATGGAAAAAATTGATGATTGATATGTCATGAATTTTAAGAATACGATCAAGGCTTTTAAGGGTAAAATTCGTCCCTTTTTCCATTTTAAAGTATTGGATCTTACTGAGATTGTTTTTATCTGCAAAAACCTCATAGCTAGAGAACCCTGCTAATAACCTCATGCTTTTTAGTTCAGCTCCTATCTTCTGATGAAGCTCATTTAATTCAATACCCATAATAAATTACTCGTTACATTAAATATAGTAAATAATATGTTTTGATAGACAAATATACAATTAAGTAAATTAAAAATGTACAAAACGGAATAGTATTATGTATATTTAAATATATTTTTTTGTACATTTAAATAGTTTAAATTCCTATTTTTGATATATTAACATCATAAAGTTACAACATATTTGGTGGAATTAATGATAAATTAAAAAATAAACAATGAAAGAGAATAATGAAAAACAACTTTATTTTATCGATGATTTCACAGCAGAAGAGCTTCAATACAAATCTGCAATAGCCATATCGGTTCTTGAAGATTATGTCCTAATGGTTGATGTTTGTAATTGGGTTAATAAACTCATCAACACTTCAAATACAAATAAAGATGCTTTTTGGGATGTTGAGAATAAAATCAACGGAATTCAGACCCTTTTTCTTATGGGTCTTATTGTTCGAGAAGATCATCAAGAGGTTTTAGAACAAATTGCTTACGATATTGCTATGGATACTATTGATGGTAATAAAAAAGAGCGAGCTCTGAAAATCCAAGTCGCTTTTCGGGCAAAGATTCGCGAGCTTAGAAATGATTTGTAGTTGTGTCTTACAATAAACGATTTTGAGTTGTTGTTTAGAAGATTGTTAATTGTGCCAAAAGTTAGTTTGGCTAAAAATACATGAATGAAATCAGTATATTATTCCAAGAAATATTCAGACTCTGAATTAAAATATAGAAATGATATGGCCATATCGATTCTTGAAGATTATGTTTTGATGATTGATGTTTGTAACTGGGTCAATATGCTTATTAATACTTCGAATGAGCGCAAAGATGCTTTTTGGGGTGTCGAGAATAAAATTAACGGGATTCAAACGCTATTTCATATTGTTGGAATATCTCGGGTAGATCATCAAGAAGTTCTAGAAGATATTGCTTACACTATTGCTGTAAATACGCTTGATGAAGATAAAAATGAACGCGCGTTGAAAATTAAAGCAGCTTTTCTGGAAAAATTATTAATCCTTCGCGAAGAGTTGTAATTCAAATCAGTTGGTTCGATTTTGTATTGCCTTTGACTACTAGCAACTGCTTGATTTGCTATTGTTGAAGTTGATTGTCATTTTAAGCGGTTCTTTTCTTTGCCTTACTTTGTGTTTTAAACGAGTCATTTCATCTAATTTTCTCTGAATTTTACCCAATAAGAACTCATTGAAATAGGGAGTATTGTCCCACCAAAATAATTCTTCAACATATTCAAATTTAACAAACTCATTTGTGCTAGTTGTTGCTGCTATTTGAATATAATTATCTTCTTCGAAATAGGTAATATTCAAATGGTCATAACCGTCATGTTTTGAAAACAGTGCTTCTATTTGAGCGTGTTTTTGCTTTTTTGTTATCACCACGTTGGGCTGTGTTGTGATTTTGTGTTGCTTAGGTTCCCGATCTTGTTGGTTACAAGAAAGGCTTATGAGTAAAAGAATAAGGGCGTAATTTTTCATAGAACTAATTTAATAAAACTTTCCAACATTTATATCGGGCATTTCTGTGCATGAAAAAATAATTAGGTTTTAATGTTTTTACTGCCTCTTTTGTTTTTAGTTTCAAGTCAAATATCCAATTGAAACAGATCTCAATTGAAAATAAAGGTTTAAATTTAATGATGCTGGCTTACTTTGGATATTAATTCCTGTGTGTTAGCAATCCCCAATTTATTAAATTTAACTAAATAGATATGGGTATATCATTCGATTACATCATCATTGGAGCTGGTTCTGCCGGCTGTGTCTTAGCAAATCGTTTGTCTAAAAATCCACAAAACAGTGTTCTCTTATTAGAAGCAGGAGGACCAGACAATAACCTGAATATTCATGTTCCTGGAGCGTATTTAAAGATTCACAAAAGCAAAGTAGACTGGGGCTTTTGGACCGAGGAACAAAGTAGTATCCTGAATCGAAAAATTTATTTGCCAAGAGGTAAGACCCTTGGGGGTAGTAGTTCTACCAATGCTATGGCTTATGTGCGAGGGAACGCCGCAGATTATGACGGCTGGGCAGCACTAGGAAATCCCGGATGGAGTTACAAAGAGATATTACCATATTTCAAGCGTTCAGAAAACCACGCCCAAATTGATTCCATAGACGAAAACTATCACGGAAATTCAGGGGAACTGGGTGTTACGCTGCCAACCTATTTTAAATCACCTTTTGTCTCTGGTTTTATTGAGGCTTGCGCTGCAGTAGGAATTCCAACAACTTCTGATTATAACGGATCAAAACAAGAAGGTGCCGGTGTGGTGCATAGTACTATCGAAAATGGAAAACGTGCAAGTGGCGCTACGGCTTTTTTAAAACCCATTTTAAAGCGTTCCAATCTGACGACCATTACACACGCTCAGGTTGACAAATTGATTTTAGAGGGTAAAAAGACAGTAGGAGTAAAGTATACCAAAAGCAAAAAAACAGTACAAGTGAATGCTCAAAAAGAAGTTATTCTTTGCGCTGGAGCTTTTCAATCACCCCAGTTATTGATGCTTTCAGGAATTGGAGACGCATCCGAATTGAGTGAGCACGGTATCGAATGTCTTCACGAATTGAAAGGGGTTGGGAAAAATCTTCAAGATCATTTGTTTTTCCCGGTTTGTGGCCAATCAAAAACCCAAGAAGGAGTCAATCATAATATTCCACTCGTACAACAGCTCAAAGCTGCTTGGAGTTATTTTGTGCATAAAAAAGGGGTTTTCAATAGCGGTCCTCTGGAGGGGATGGCTTTTTTTGATCTCGATCAGAAAGGTGGAAAAGTCAATTTTCAACTCCATTTTTCACCCATGTGGTTGGGTAAAGAATATGGTTATGATGCTTATGATTTGAGTACGTTTCCGCGTTCCGATGGCTTTACTGTTTTTCCTACACTCTTACATCCAAAAAGTAGAGGCACTGTAAGTCTTTCATCTGCTGACCCAAAAAAAGCACCCATCATTCAGCCTAATTTTTTAAAAGAAAAAGAAGATTTAGATCAGTTGGTTAAAGCTGGGAAATTGGCTTTTAAAATAATGGAACAGCAAGCATTGAAAAAACATACCCAAGAAAATGGTATTCCACTAAACAGAACCTCTGAAGATGCTCTTGTTGACCACATCAAAAAAACAGTAGAAACGGTGTATCATCCGGTAGGCACCTGTAAAATGGGGAATGACCCTCTGGCAGTTGTAGATTCTACTCTGAAAGTGCATGGAATTGAAAACCTTCGGGTGGTTGATGCATCCATCATGCCGAAAATTGTTTCTGGAAACACAAACGCACCAGTGTATATGATTGCTGAAAAAGCAGCAGATATGATTCTGACTGCGACTAAATAGCTCACTTCTTATAGGGTGACTACTATACTGCGTATGTGCCAGAATCTTTAGCCGATTTCATTACAAACACACTGTGAATGGTTGCGATATCATCAACTACGGATAACTTTTCTGTAATGAATTTATGAAACCCAATAATGTTACCCGCAACTACTTTTAGTAAAAAGTCAAAATTGCCAGAAACATGATGACATTCCATTATTTCTGAAAAAGAATTCATTTTCACTTCAAACTGATCAAGTGTTGTTTTTTGATGCTTCGATAAGGTGATCTGACAGTACGCAATAACTTCTTTTTCTATTTTGAATCGATCCAAAACTGCAACATATGATTTGATAACGCCAGTGCGTTCTAGCTTTTTAATTCGCTCATAGGTTGGTGTAATGCTTAAACCAATTTTAGCCGCTATTTGCTTGGTATTTTGTTTTGCATCTTCTTGAAGTTGCATCAAGATTTTACTGTCAAATTGGTCCATAATGAAGTTTATTTATCTGGAAGTTGATATGGTATTAGCTTGTTTCAGGTGTTTAATTCTGATTATTGTATAAAATTAGATTAATTAACTTGATTATCAATGTTAAATAAAATTAAATGTTTAAAAAACATAATTTTGTAGTTAAATAATCTAAATAATTACAACTATATACAATGATGAATACAGACCAAAACCTTACAATAGAAAATGCTTTAGAAAAGATAAAAGTTGGAGGGGATTTTATGCTAGGATATCCAGTTTCACAAGATTTTGATTATTCGAGATTGAATGAGTTTTTAAAGTATCCGATCAACAATATAGGTGATCCTTTTGAGCAAACAACAAACAAGGTTCAAACCCATAAAATGGAAACTGAAGTTGTCGATTTTTTTGCAACAATGTTTCGTGCTAACCCAAAAGATTATTGGGGGTATGTAACCAATGGAGGCTCAGAAAGCAATCTTTATGGCTTGTACCTCGCAAGAGAATTATATCCCAATGCAATGGTTTATTTCTCTGAATCTACCCATTACAGTATCAAGAAAAACATTCGTTTGCTAAACATCCCAAGTATTGTAATTCGCTCGCAAGAAAATGGAGAAATCGATTATGATGATCTTGCAAATACCTTACAATTCAATCGAGACAAGCCAGCAATTGTTTTAACAAATTTTGGCACAACAATGAAAGAGGCGAAGGATGATGTCTCTAAAGTAAAAGCGGTACTGCGAACCTCTGCAATACAAGATCATTACATTCATTGCGATGCTGCATTATCAGGTTCTTATGGTGCTTTCTTGGAGCCTCGAGTGCCTTTTGATTTTGAAGACGGAGCAGACAGCATTTCCATCAGCGGACACAAGTTTATAGGTTCTCCCATTCCTTCAGGAGTTATTATTACAAGACGTTCCACCAAAGATAGAATTGCAAAAGGCGTTTCTTATATTGGCTCTATGGACACTACTATTACTGGGTCTAGAAACGGTCACAGTCCTTTATTCTTATGGTATGCAATTCAGAAAATGGGAATAGAAGGTTTAAGAGCCCGTTATAAACACAGCCAAGAGGTTGCTCAGTACTGCAAAAATGAATTAATTAAAATCGGTGTAGAAGCATGGACTAATGAAGGTGCAATTACCGTAGTTTTTCCAAAGATTTCTGAAGCGATAAAAGGTAAGTGGCAACTTGCTACTGACGATGTGACCCACATAATTTGTATGCCTAATGTAACGAAAGAAAAAATTGACGAATTTATACTAGATGTGCGAATTGAAAAGGGAATCTGATAACCTCTTTTTTCCCTTTTCTCCTCTAGAGAATGATGTTGGGTAAAGGCTTCACTTTTTCCCATCATTGGTTAATTGCAGTTTTTTGTTTTGCGCTCTTTTGACAGCGATATAGTGTACGAATATTTTTTTAGCTTCAGCTTTTCGATTAACTTTAACTGTGCGAACAATACACGTGCTTTTTTAAAAGAGGTTTGTAAGACTTCGACGTTTGAAAATGCGAGTTCGCCATAATATATTTTAAATAAACACATTCGATTTCACATGAGTGCATTGCCTAAATTAAGTCGACAAATGGGTTTAGCGGCAGTAGTTGCTACTGGAGTTTCCTCAATGGTTGGTGCTTCCATAAATGTGGTTCCTTTTATGATTCATAGGAGTGTTCCAACAATCGGACCTAATGTCTTGTGGGCATTTGCATTTGCGGCTATACCAGCCTTATTTGCTGGTCTTGCTTATGCTATTTTGTCTTCGGCAATGCCAAGAGCAGGAGGAAGCTACTTGTATGCTAGTAGAGGTATAAATCCTTATTTAGGTTTCGTTGCTAGTTTCTCGCAGTGGTTTGGCTTGTCTATCGTAATTGGTGTTATTGCCTATATTACAGTTCCTTTCTTTAGAGACATTGCTTACAGTGCTGAAGTCTATTGGCTTTCTTCTTTGCTTGAAGTTTCGATCGTTAGGGTTGGCATATCGTTAAGCTTCATATGGAGTTTTGTGTACTTGAATATCAAAGGGATTAAGTCCTACACCAATTTACTGCTCCCCATGGTCTTTGTTATTTTTTGTTTGGGTAGTATTGTCATTATATCGGGATTGTTTTTTGATGCTTCTGATTTCTTGGCAGCTGTTGAAAATAAAGATAATCTTCTTCATACAATTCCCCCAGACCCAGAATTTGATTGGACTATCTTTTTGTCTGCTGCAGCAATATTATTTTCAAGTTTTATTGGTTTCGATGCTATCGCTCAAACTGGGAGTGAAGCCATCAATCCAAGTCGCAACATTCCACTTGCAATACTGATTGCCATTTTGGGTGTAGGATTATTCTATTTTCTTTTTACTTTTTCTGTTTACACTATAGTTCCTTGGAGTTATGTTGCCGAGCAAGCGCAGCTAAAAGACATTACTGCTCCTGGGCTGTTGAGCTATGTGTTGCCTAAAGGGGTTGATGTACTTATTATTTTTGGAGCGGCTGTTGCCCTAATAAATGACCTTCCCGCCATGCTACTTTCGGTATCTCGACTCATGTTTGCATGGGCTAAGGATGGTATTTTTCCCAATAAAATTGCTGAAATCCACGAGAAAAATAAAACCCCCCACGTTGCTCTAATTATTGCTGGTGTAATGGGAAGTATTGGCGTATTGGGCTCACATTTTGCTGGAGATTTTTTCTTAGGAATTGACATCATGGTTACCTCAATGCTGATAAATTTTTTACTGATGTGCATTACGGTACTCACCATTAAAAGTTATAATCCCAATATATTTTCTGAAATAAAAGTTTTTAAGAACAGATTGCTACAACAATTTATCGGTTGGGGTGGGGTTGTGTTTTTATCAGGCTTTTTATTAATTCATATCTACAAAGACTTGTCTAAAAGTGTTGCTGCGTGGTATTTTCATTCAACCTACATTTGGCTTGTCGTAATGGGATTAGCGAGTTTTGTCTTTTTAAATCAATGGATAAAACTTAAGAAAAAAGAAACGTTTTCAGTTAAACAGTTTAAAAATTTACCAAAAGAATGAGTTTAAAAAAGAACACCATCCTATCCAAAACACTTTCAATTCCAAAATTGGTTGTTGGCTTATGGCAAATTGCTGATATGGAAAAAGAAGATCAACAGCTCGACCTACCAAAAACTGCTTCTTATTTGGATGCCTATGTCGATGCTGGATTCACTGCATTTGACATGGCAGACCACTATGGCTCTAGCGAAATAATTGCTGGAATTTGTAAAAATAAGAGCGACAAAAAGAACACCATTAAGATGTTTACTAAATGGGTTCCTAAGCCAGGAAAAATAACTAAAGATCAGGTAAGAGGCGCAGTTCAAATGGCTCTTGATAGAATGGATCAAAAAACAATTGATCTGATGCAATTCCATGCATGGGACTATACGGATCCAAGTTGGTTGGACGGGCTTACTTTTTTGAATGAATTGAAAGAAGAAGGTCTGATTGATAATATTGGTGTTACCAATTTTGATGCACATCATTTGCGTATTGCATTGGCCAATGGAATTCCGATTGTCAGTAATCAAATCTCACATTCTCTTATCGATCAACGTGCACATGGTCCTATGAAAGCTGTTTGCGCTGAATATGATGTTAAGTTATTGGCCTATGGAACACTCGCAGGTGGATTTCTTTCGAACCGTTGGTTGGGTCTCCAAGAACCAAACTCCGACGAATTAGCTACTTGGTCTCAAATGAAATACAAACGGTTTATTGATCAAATTGGCGGGTGGTCCGTTTTTCAAAACCTCTTGAGTGTATTGCAGGTAGTCGCTAATAAACACAATACAACCATTGCAAGTATCGCCAGTAGTTATGTGCTTCAAAATAAAGATGTTGCAGCTGTTATTGTTGGTGCTAGACTGGGCGAGAATTCTCACATAGAAGATCACCAAAACATGCTTGACATTGTTTATGAACAGCACGATATTGAATCTATAGAAGGGGCGCTTTCAGAGCTTCATCCCATTCCGGGTAACTGTGGTGATGAATATCGCAAACCACCCTTTTTAACTGCTTCAGGTGATCTGACACATCATTTAGATCATATTCCTCCGGTATATTCTCCAGAGAAAGTTTCAGATCAAAAAGAACGCGTAAGTTCTGGAACGGAGTGGGAAACGTTTGCTAGTTATTCACGAGCAATCAAAAAAGGAAACCAGATTCATGTTTCAGGAACTACTGCAACACATCAAAATGAAGTGGTTGGGGGAGCTGATGCTGCTGCACAAACTCATTTTGTAATCGACAAAATAGAAGCCGCAATTGTATCACTTGGCGGTAGTTTAGATGATGTAGTAAGAACTCGAATTTTCGTACATAATATTAATGATTGGGAGTCAGTTGCCCAAGCTCACGGATTCCGGTTTAAAGGTATAAATCCAGCCAATACACTTGTCGAAGCCAAGCTTGTTGGTGATGGCTATTTGGTTGAAATTGAAGCAGAAGCTTCACTCGATATCTAGCCGAGAAGTGTTCGTTTATTGATTCATGTTCATAAACTTCTGCCATTCGTTATTTTCGAATTGATCCAATTCTTTTTTTAATGCATCGATTAAGTTTTTAGCACGTTCAATTCTTTGCCAATCTTGTTTTGATGGAATTGTAACCCTTGATTTTGCAGCTTTCAATGCCTCCTTTGTTGCAGAGTAAGGCGTTGTTTTTTTACTTTGCCATGCTCCAAGCTGTCGATCCAAAGGTCTATCTCTTACACTGAGTTTATAGGCTTGAATTATAGTTTTAAATTCGGATGCTTTTTGAATGTGTTTTTTGTTTGTTGAAGTTTCTTTTTGGAGTTGTTCAATTCTTTCTTTGGTTTTCTTCTCCCAATCGTCCAAGGAATTCATCAATTGAGCAAGTCGTTTGACCTGATGATTGATTGATTTTTGATATTCATACAATTGCTTATCTACATTTTTTTCTAGTTCAAACCTTGGATCAGGGACAACCTGTATTGAAGATGCAGCGGTTTCGTCTTTATAGAGGATTTCTAAAGTGTAATCTCCAGCAAGAACAGGTATTCCCCTTGTTTCCTCATTAATCCAACTCCCTTGGAGGTATGATTTTTTTTCATCTAGTTTCCAAACGATATAGTTTAATCCTTTTTTTAAATCAGTTGTGGTTACTGTATTGATGGTGTCTCCTTTTGGGTTTCTGATGTTGACAGTGATTGAGTCAGTTTCCTTTGGAACATCATTAATAAAAACTGGAATTTCGGCCTTTTGAAATACACGATTTTCACCTTCAAATGTTGTGTGAAATCCTGACCAAATATTCCCTGGAGGCGCAATGAAAAGCCCCTTGACTTGAACTACTTCGTTTAGAGGCAAGGCGGTTAGTTTTTGACTCAATTTATTTGAGATGATTGCTCTAAGGCTTAATAAATCGTCAAGAACCCATATGGCTCTTCCGAAGGTACCAACAACGAGTGCAGATTCTTTTTCTTGTATTACCAAATCCATTGTCGACACACTTGGAAACCCATTCTTAAATTGTGTCCAATCCTTCCCTTTATTAATACTAACCCATAGACCGTTTTCTGTTCCTAAGAAAAGTAGATTTTTTTCTACAGGATCTTGAATGAATGAAAGTGTATATCCATTTACATCGCCCTCGTGCACCATTCGAGACCAATTTGCTCCGTAGTCTTCAGTTTTAAATAAGTAGGGAGCATAGTCGCCTTTTCGATAATTATTGACAACGACCCAAGCGGTACTTTCGTCATAACGGGAAGCATGAATTTTCACAATCCACGATTCATTTGGGAGTCCATCGATTCGTTTGGTTAGGTTTTTCCATGTTCTACCTCCATCTTGAGTAAGATGAACCTGCCCGTCATCGGTTCCGGCCCATAGCAGGTCCTTGTTCAAATGACTGGGTTCAAGAGACAGGATGCTGTTGTAGTTTTCAGCCCCTGAAACATCTAGCGTTAAACCTCCGTAATCTCCCTTTTGATGTTTGCTGTTGTCGGTTGATAAGTCTGGGGAAATTACACGCCAGGTTGCTCCCTTGTCTTCTGTTTTATGTACAAATTGAGAGCCATAATAGGCAGTTTTTTCATCAGCTGGATCTTTTGCAAAACCTGCATTCCAATTGAATCGTAATGGAGCTTTTGTAGGCGAAAACTGGGGTGCTATACTTTGATAGTATCCAGTTAATTTATCGTAACGATATAAGTCTCCGTTTTGAGAAGTTCCATATCCAAATCGATCATCTTCTTTGTCAGGTGCAATATAGAAGCCGTCCCCTCCAACTAAATATTGCCAGTACAAAGTTCTAATTCCACCTCTTTTCCAGGTGTAAGCTGGTCCCGACCAATTGCCATTATCCTGCATTCCAGCATAAACGTTAAAGGGGGTTTCATAATCAACGTTAACGTGATATAACTGTGCTACGGGAATGCTCTCTGGGAAATACCAACTTTTACCATGATCATACGATATTCCCAAACCACCATCTCCCCCAATGATCATGTGTTGCGCATCTTTTGGATTGATCCACATGGCGTGGAAATCTGCATGAATACCTTTTGTTTCGTCAGCAGGAATCATGGGGGTGGTGTCAAAGGTTTTACCGCCATTATAACTTACAGATAGGGGTTGGTAGATATTGTACAAGCGATCTTCATCTGCGGTGTCCACTGCCAAGTCTTGAAAGTAAAAGGGACGGTTGTTTGTGAATTTAGAATTTTCGTTGATTACCATCCATGTGGACCCTCCATCATCACTTCGGTATAGCACATTTTTTTTAGCCTCTACTTTGGCGTAAATTCTGTTGGAATTACTGGGCGCAATTGCAATTCCAATACGACCCAATTCCCCTTCAGGAAAACCTTGTTTTGGGCCAATGATGTTCCAGCTTTCCCCCGAATCTTCACTTATGTAGAGTCCAGAGCCTTTTCCTCCCGAAACAAAGGAATAGGGAGTGCGGTGATGTTCGTATAAGGCTGCGAATATTTTTTTCGGATTGGATTTATCCATAACCAAATCGGCAATTCCAGAAGAAGTATTGCTAAACAAAATTTTAGTCCAACTTTCTCCTCCGTCAATTGTTTTATATAAACCACGATGCTCATTTTCAGTAAACGGATCTCCCATTGCACCGACGTAAACTGTATTATGATCGTTTGGATCAATAATTATTCTGTGAATCGTTTTGGTTGCTTTTAATCCCATGAATTTCCATGATGTACCTCCATCAATACTCTTGAATATACCAGCACCTAGGTTCATAGAATTCCTTGGATTCCCTTCTCCTGTTCCTACCCAAATAACTTCAGGCTTGCTTTGCTGTATGGCTACAGCTCCAATGTTTTGAGTAGGTTGATCGTCAAAAATAGGAGTCCAGGCTGATCCGCCGTTTTCAGATTTCCAAACACCTCCTGAGGCAGCTCCAACATAAATTATTTTTGGATTGGCAGTAACTACATCTATTGAAGTAATTCGACCACTCATATTAGCTGGCCCAACATTTCGGATTTTTAAATCTTGAAGGGTATCAAAGTTTAGTGTTTGTGCGTTTAGAGAAAGTCCAAAGCACAAAAGCATAAAAGTTAAAAAGCGCATGTATTGTTCTGTTTTCTTAGTTTCTACAATATAGTTAAATTATGTTACTTTTATATTCAAATGAATACAATCGAATATTCGGATTCGCTATCAAAAACGAGATCCTATCAAAATACTATTTCATGAAATACAAGAGTTTACTTTTAGGTTTTTCACTTCTCTTTTTTATTCAAAATTTAGTAGCACAAGAACAGGAGGGGGGTACTAACCAGGAACTCGTTTCTTTGTTTCGTGCTTGGCGTTCTTTTGAAATTCCGCCACTTCAAAACGGTGTGCCTGATTATTCTGAAGAGGCATTTGATCTTCGATGGGATACTTTTTTAGAATTGAAAACCACACTAGATGAGATGCAAAAAGATAAATGGACAGAGAGTCAGCAAGTCGATTGGCATTTGCTGTGGGCAGAAATGAATGGCTATATTTTTAATTATAAAGTATTGAAACCATGGCAAAGAGACCCGGCGTATTATAAATCAATTTGGACGTACAAAAGTGATGTTCCAGCTCACGAAGGTCCAACAAATCACGCTATAACAGAGCTTTGGCAATATGCATTCCCATTAGATAAAGAAAGTAGTGTTCGTTTAATGGAATCACTTAAACTAATTCCATTGCTACAAGAACAGGCAAAACGAAACCTTACTGGCAATGCACGTGACCTATGGGTGACTGGAATTCGAGACATCAAAGAACAAATTAAAGATTTAGAAAGTATAAGGTCTAAAGCCGGAGTTGCTGAGGATGACGAATTATCCAAAAGCATCAATAATGCTATTGCCTCGACACAACAGTTTGTTGCTTGGCTAACAAGTCAAATTCCAAACAAAAATGGACCCTCTGGAATAGGGAAGGAGCACTATACTTGGTATCAGCAGAATGTGCATTTGGTTCCTTTGAGCTGGGAAGATGAGGTTATGCTGCTGAAACGCGAGCTAGTGCGGGCTTGGTCTTCCTTAAAGTTAGAAGAACATCGAAATAGAGACTTACCGCCGCTAATCGATGCGGATTCTGCAGAAGCATACAGTACATTAGCCAAAAAATCAGCTGCAGAACTCATTGATTTTTTGGATTCTAACGAGATTGTAACTGTAAAAGATTATTTCACAACTGCCCTCCAACCGCATTTAGGAAGTTTTATTCCTGCAGATAAACGAAATTTCTTTTGGATAACAGCGCACTATGATCCAAAACCCCTGTACTCTCATTTTTACCATTGGTTTGAACTCGCAAGAATGGATATGGAGCCTCACAAAAATCCATTGAGAAAAAACGCGATGTTGTATAATATTTTTGATTCCCGTAATGAAGGCATGGCAACCGCAGTCGAGGAGATGTTTATGCAGGCTGGGCTTTATGAAGAAAACCCAAGATCTCGAGAAATTGTCTACATCCTGATTGCTCAAAGAGCAGCCAGAGGATTAGGCTCTTTGTATGCACATGCCAATATGATGTCTATGGAAGAAGCCGGAAAAATCCATTCAGAATACACTCCTAGAGGCTGGATGAAAACAGAAAAAGAGCTTCTAATCTTTGAGCAGCATTTATATCTTCGTCAGCCTGGTTACGGAACAAGTTATATTACAGGGAAATATTTACTCGAAAAAGCAATGACCGAAGTTGCATTGAAGAATGAAAAAAATAAAAAAGAATTTAGTTTAAAAAACTTCTTTGACACACTGAGCAGTATCGGTAATATCCCGCTTTCTTTGGGCGAGTGGGAAATGACAGGAAACCCTGCTGTAGTCAGTGGCATTGTAAAAAACTTTGAACCACTAGTTGTTGAAGTGAAATAAGGTTTTCGAATGGATTCTTTAGTTCTCTTTTAGTTACAGAGAATAAAAAATAAACACTAAAAATTTTCGCTATTAAAAATAAAAAAACCAGTCCAAGTAAACTTTGTTAGGTTTTACAGAAACAGTTGCTTTCGGTGAGAGTTTTATATTTACTTTATAAATAGTCTATATCCAAACGTTATAGCAAATATAGCTAAAGCCTTAACGAATAGTCAGTTAACTAAACCTATTTTTCTCATATTATCTAATTGTATCAATTCAATGCACTAGACTAGGGATATATTATATCTTTAATTTCTCGCCATGTCACTAATTTAATGTCATTTTTAATTAGTGATTCCTTAAATTCAGGACTAGATACTATATTATAATCTAGATTTCTCCACTTTGAACCAAAAGCAATTCTATTTGAAGTTATTTTTTTCATTTCATTGTTATCTAATCCAAGATGAACAATCATTTCATTTAATCCTGGATCTAAATTATTAAGTATTGAATCATAATATCTGGCCCAATTTTCAAAAGATATATTTTTATCAGCCATATGCATTTTTACAACAACTAAATTACTAGGTTGTGGAAAATCATTATTAAAATGTGCAGCTAAAAGTTTTGGTACAAAAACAGGGAGTCTATTTTTTTCAGAAACTTCAAGATAAATTTTAAAAAATTCTGGCGAAAAAAACAATACACCCTCATGACTGTCAAGATGTGTTGGTTTTATTCCAATTGATATTGCATAATCTATTTGCGCTTGTAACTCTTTCCTTATGTGTTGAGGATTTGAGTTTTTAATAACTTCTTTTTTCTTTTCATAAAAATCACCACTACCATTTATCAAAGATGGAATAGAGTCTTTTTGACTAATGCCATGCCATTTATAATCTTTCCATTCAGATGTAAAAGTCAGGTGAAGACCTAAATCTACATCAGGATTTTCTATAAAATAGTCAGCTACCTCGTTTGTGTTTGGTGCAGGCATCATTACACTCGCTGAGTTAACATATTTATTGTTTAAAGCGTCGAAAGAAGCCTGATTTACTGAGTTAGATAAACCCAAATCATCAGCATGAATAATCAAAAGCTTATCATTTTTATTGTACCCTAATAATTCAGATAAATTATTAAGCTGATTTACATCATTATTATTAAGTATAAAATCATAGATTAATCTGTAGTCATATATAGGGACATCATTTAAATTTAAAAAAATTCTTATTCCCCCAAAGATTAATGTATTTAGGATAATAAAACCCAGTAAAACTGACAAAAAAACTTTTCTATACATTTTCATAAGCTAATTATTATAAATAAAGATATGAAAGACTTCAGTATCAAAAAAAGTAAAGCAGCAGTTAATGAAACTAAACTATATTATTTTCTTTAGAAAGTTTAGTTGCATATAAATTCCAAAATCTAAAGACTTATTGAAGATGATATGCTAGATTTTTTATTATCACATTGATTATTGTCGTTCAAGTTTGTTTTGGTGTTGTGTAATTAAGAATAAAATTTTTAAACTATAATTTAATACCTTGTAGGGAACTTGAAAATAAATATTTTGATAAAAAAACACCTTATGAAAAAATTAATTGGAATCACAACTTTTATTTTAGCCTTTGTTAATTCAGAACATAGTTATTCTCAACCATTAATTCCCATAGATCAATGGGAGGGAAAAACAATATTACTAATTGGAGCACATCCTGATGATGATTATCAGTCTCATGGAACTTTAGCTCTATTAAATGAAAACAACAATAACATTTTCATACTTACATTAACAACTGGTAATGTAGGCACCAAAGATCCCGAAATGAGTAAGAATGATTTGTCAAAAATTAGAAGATAAGAACAAATTGATGCAATGAAAGTCATAGGCCTTGCAGAGGAACAATATATTAATTTAGGATATGATGATGGAAGGTTAGAGTTTGCTGATAAAGAAGAAATAATAGAGAAAATTGTTTATCATATAAGAAAAAATAAGCCTGATGTATTAATGTCTTTTGATCCTGGTTATAATTATCAAGTTTGGCACAAAAGTGACCACAGGTCAGCAGCATATTTAGTAGCTGATGCTGTACGAGCTGCAGAATGGCGTTTAATGTATTCGGGACAAATAATTCATCAGAATCTAAATGCTTACACAGTTCCTGAATTCCTTTTTTATGGTGGTAATATTAAGGATAAAAATACTGAAGTAAATATTGCAGAATATTTAGATAAAAAAATATTAGCAGGTTCAAAGTATCTTAGTCAATGGTCAAGCGGATGGAATAAATATTTGGGTTCGGATATAGATAAATATCCTATTGGAGAAAAAGACAGTGTGTTTAAACGACTCGAAAGAAGAATAAAATATCACAATGATTTACCAGTTGAAAGATTTAGATATTATAAAGGAATTCCCGACGGAATGGGCCGTGAAAAAAGAGATTAAAATTCAACCTGCTTAGTAATTGAATTAACCTTGTTTTATTAAATTTTAATCTAAATAGATTTAATTTAGGCTAACATTAAAATCGTATTAAAAAAACTTTTACCTAACAACACCCTCAAAGAAGGATACGGTTTACCCAACAGTGAGGATTATATTGAGACTAGTTATTCAAGTTCAGACTTTGATTTAAACTCAGTGTGCCAATAGGTAGAAAGGTCTAAAAAAGTTAGTTTTGAAACAAATCACCTAAATCAACTCTTTCACGAAGTAAATTCATTTTGCGTTTAAGATAATCCAACTGAGCATCAGTACCCCTTAATTTGACAATCCCTACAAAAGTTTTAAAAAGAGTGGCGATTGCAGTTGAATCGCCTACAAAAGGGTTGAGTTGTCCTAGAAAACTACTAATGAAATTTTTCCACATGAAGCAACTACTGGTTTCATTTTGAAGTATCTGCCCTACTTCTTCTGTGAAATAGTTGATGTGATTTGATCGATTACTTAACACATAGCTACTAGAAATCCTTTTTTGAAGATAGGTGTCAAGTTGTTTTTCTAGTAAAGCAGTACAATGCTCCTCAGCCAAGAAAAGATACACACCTTCGGTTGTGTTAAAAACAAATAGATGATCAGCTATTATTTTCGCTAACCATTGAGATAAATTCTTTTGTTCTTGACGCGCTAACAAAAGTGTTCTTTGACTACGATTCGATTTAATTACAAATCCACATTGCATATATCCAATATTAAGGGCCCCAGGGTTCCATTTAGTTAACGTAAATCAAATCGATCTGCATTCATGATTTTATTCCATGCTTCAATAAAATCGCAAACAAACTTACTATTGTTGTCGTTTTGTGCATAGACCTCAGCAATAGCCCGCAACTCTGAGTTAGATCCAAAAACCAAATCCGTGCGTGAAGCGGCTCTAACCTTTACTCTGGTGTCACGTGTCTTCGCTATGTAACTATTGTAGGCTGTTGATGACCAACTTACCTCCATCGATAAAAGGGTTTTGAACCAACTGTTATCCAGTTTTCCTTCTGTCCAAACACCATCTCCAGATTGTGAGACTCCCATGGCTCTCATCCCCCCGACTAAGAGGGTTAACTCTACCGGTGTTAAACCTAATAATTGCGCTTTATCCAAAAGGATCTCTTCAGGGCTTACCGCAAATTCTTTTTCAGTATAATTTCTAAAGCCGCAAGCTTTTGGTTTTAATAAATCAAAAGAATCAATATCGGTTTGTTCTTGGGTCGCGTCAGCTCTTCCTGTGGTAGAGGGTACCTTGACCCCAGAAGCCATTTCAATCCCTACTGCTCCTCCTAGTATAATTACATCAGCAATAGAAGCGTTGCGCTTTTTGGCGATGCCCTCAAAAATTCCTAAAACTTCCTTCAGTGTTTCGGGCTTATTAACCTCCCAATCTTTCTGTGGGGAAAGTCTAATTCTAGCGCCATTTGCTCCTCCTCGGTTATCAGAAGAGCGGAAGGTACTGGCGCTCGCCCAAGCGGTTTCCACCATTTGAACTGTTGATAAGCCAGATGTAGCAAGATCTTTTCGAATGGCTTCTTCTGTTGCGGCAGAAAGTGCTTCTCCTGCTGGAGTTGGATCTTGCCAGAGATATTCTGTGGGATTATAATCTCCAGCGACATAACTTGATTGAGGCCCCATGTCTCTGTGCAATAATTTAAACCATGCTTTAGCAAAGGCCTCGCCAAAGGCGTCAGGATCTTTTTTATAGTCCTCGCATATTTTGCGATATGCTGGGTCAACTTTGAGCGCCATATCAGCTGTGGTCATCATAGGTAGCACCTTTTGATTACTCCCATCAACCTGAGGAACCATATCCTCTTCTTTACAATTGATAGGGTGCCATTGATTAGCTCCTGCTGGACTCTTCTTTAACTCCCATTCGTATTTAAAGAGTAGGTTTAAGTATCCCATATCCCACCGCGTTGGATTGCTTGTCCAAGGCCCTTCGATTCCACTCGTAATGGTGTCCACTCCTTTACCGATACCATGATTGTTTTTCCATCCAAAACCCATTTGCTCGATAGGTGACCCTTCTGGTTCTGCTTCTACCAGTCCAGCATCTCCTGCGCCGTGCGCTTTACCAAAGGTGTGCCCCCCTGCCACTAGTGCTACGGTTTCTTCGTCATTCATCGCCATACGTTTAAAGGTTTCCCGAACATCTTGTGCGGAAAGCGCAGGGTCTGGATTCCCATTAGGCCCCTCGGGGTTAACATAAATTAGGCCCATTTGAACAGCAGCTAATGGATTTTCAAGGGACTGACGGGTGTCGCCATAGCGGCTATCCCCAAGCCATTTGTCTTCTGCTCCCCAGTAAATGTCTTTTTCTGGATGCCAAATATCTTCTCGCCCCAAAACTGTTCCATGGTTAGGGCCTCCCATGTCTTCAATGGCTACATTTCCAGCAAGTACCAAAAGGTCTGCCCAAGATAATTTATTACCATATTTTTCCTTGATGGGCCATAATATTCTTCTGGCTTTATCTAAATTCCCGTTGTCTGGCCAAGAGTTTAAAGGAGCAAATCTTTGTGCTCCAGTAGCAGCACCCCCACGACCATCACCGGTTCGATAGGTTCCGGCTGCGTGCCATGTCATCCGAATAAAAAATGGACCATAATGGCCATAATCTGCTGGCCACCAATCTTGACTATCGGTCATCACTGCTTTAAGATCTTCTTTAACTGCAGCTAGATCAAGTTCCTTGACGGCTTGTTTATAATCTAATTCATTTAAAGGATTACTCTTATTGTCATGCTGTCGTAGAATGTCTAAATTCAATTGATTAGGCCACCAATCTTTGTTTTGTGTTCCTAGATTTGGTGTTGTTGTTGAACCGTGAAAGGGGCATTTACTGTTTTCCATAATTATCAAATTTATACTAACATAACTATTATTTTATTGTATCAATTATTAAATCCATAATAAATTATTATATCATCATAAATAGGAGCTATATTGTTAGAATATTAATTAATGTATAAAGGAATAAAAAGTGAAAATTTCCTGCCTTTTCAGTGGCATAAATCAGCTCTGAAATTCCAAATGCATTTTGGGCAATCTCAGAAACCATTAATAAAGTTTGGTTTTATTTGACCGAAATTTTAGATCACAGAATTGCAATGAAAAAGTATGGTAATCAATAGATTAAAATAAGATTAGTTCATGTTTGATGTTTCTAGACTAAGAG
>ENA-ORDA01000703-ORDA01000703.1-marine-metagenome-genome-assembly--contig:-NODE-703-length-31673-cov-6.686669_pt1 | contig 31673 bp, 23 predicted proteins | sample MGYA00237778_ERZ508506 | MGnify/ENA primary metagenome ERZ508506 (study PRJEB26177, sample SAMN06267891) | marine metagenome | isolation source: Monterey Bay, California, USA | place: Pacific... | reverse complement strand
GCCGTGGTATTCGATGTGCTCTATCGCTTGCTAAAACGTCGATTCTCTCGTGTGATTTATGCACGCAACTTCACCGATATCGATGACAAAATCAACGCCGCCGCCAACGAAACGGGTCAAACTATCTCAGAGATCACAGAGCGATATATCAAAGCCTACCATAAGGACATGGCTTCACTTGGCGTTCAGGTGCCAGACTTAGAGCCGCGGGTCACTGATCACATTGACGATATCATTGCGATGGTGGAACGACTGATAGCATATGAGCACGCGTATCTGGTCGAGGGGCATGTCTTGTTTCACGTGCCCTCATACCCAGCCTACGGTGCGCTTTCTGGCCGACTACAAGACGATATAGTCGCGGGAACCAGAGTCGAAGTCGCGCCTTTCAAACGTGACCCGGCAGATTTTGTACTTTGGAAACCTTCTTCATCCGAGCTGCCCGGGTGGGAAAGCCCTTGGGGACGAGGGCGACCCGGCTGGCATATCGAATGCTCAGCAATGATCGAAAAACATCTCGGAGAATCAATTGACATTCATGGCGGTGGTCAGGATCTGATCTTTCCTCATCATGAAAATGAAATTGCCCAAGGGACCTGCGCTCACAAGGGCAAGGCATATTGTCAGCATTGGGTGCACAACGGCTTCGTGACGGTTGAAGGGAAAAAGATGTCTAAGTCGCTTGGGAATGTCGTGCTCGTCCGTGATCTACTTCCTATGGCATCAGGTGAAGCCATTCGCTTTGCCCTTTTGGGCGCGCATTATCGCCAACCGCTTGACTGGCACGCTGACGGCCTCGCTCAGGCGACACGTAGCCTTGACCGACTTTACGCCGTGCTCCGTGATTTGGAGGATGCTGCTGATGTTAGCTGTCCTATACACTTAACAATGGCCTTCGTCACCGCACTTGAGGACGACCTGAACTTTCCAAAAGCAATAGCCGAACTATTCAAAATCGCCAAGGCAGCGAGACGTGCTAAGCACGACGAAGATCGCGCTCACTACAAAGCTGCGTTGTTAAGTGCGGGCAGCTTACTAGGCCTATTACAGCAAACACCGGCCAAGTGGTTTGCAGATACGCATACAGAGCTACCGGACACAGAGGAAATCGAGCACCTAGTTAACGCTCGTTTGAAAGCTAGAGCGGCGTGTGATTACGCGAAGGCAGATCAAATTCGCACCAAACTTGCTGACATGGGCATCACAGTGCAGGACAGCCAAAACAGTTCCGTGTGGCAGCGCACGTGTTAGACCGCCCGACCTTCCGGAGATTTCTGTGACAACACTCTTGAAGAACACCATCATTGTGAATGAAGGGAGTCAATCTCCCAGCGATTTACGAATTAAAAACGGACGTATAGAGCAAATCGCTGCTCACATTCTGGCGAAGCCTTCTGACCAGGTAATAGACGCTAAAGGTTGTTTGTTACTGCCCGGCATGATCGACGACCAAGTACATTTTCGAGAGCCCGGTTTGGTCCACAAGGGTTGTATAGCAACAGAATCACGCGCCGCTGTTGCGGGCGGTATTACCAGCTATATGGAAATGCCAAACGTCAAACCCTCGACCACAACTGCGCAAGCCTTGGACGATAAAAAAAATATCGCCAAGCAAAACTCTATCGCGAATTACGCCTTTTATCTTGGCGCAACCGAAGACAATATTGAGGATATCAAACGACTCGATCCGACGCAGGTGTGTGGCATAAAGGTATTTATGGGCGCCTCAACTGGCGATCTATTAGTCGAAAAACCCGGAGCGCTAGAAGCCATATTTCGTGAAAGCCCAGTGTTGATTGCAACTCATTGCGAACACGGAACAGTGATTAGCAAAAACTTGAAGCGTTACACTGATGCCGGCAGCATACCAACCATTGCGGATCACCCACGAATTAGGGATACCGAAGCCTGTTATGCATCATCTACAATCGCAGTTGACCTAGCCCGCAAACACGGTAGCCAACTTCATGTGCTGCATATTTCGACAGCCAAAGAAATCGCATTGTTTACCGAAGGACCGATCTCAAACAAATCAATTACGGCTGAGGCTTGTGTGCATCACTTATGGTTTAGCGACGAAGATTATGCCCGCCTCGGACACCTGATCAAGTGCAACCCTGCCATTAAAGCCAGAACCGATCGTGACGCCTTGTTTCAAGCACTGCATAACGGCCAAATAGATATTATTGCGACCGATCACGCGCCCCATACGCTTCAAGAGAAACATCAGCAATACGCCCAAGCGCCTGCGGGCTTGCCGTTAGTGCAGCACGCGCTGTTGAGTTTACTAGACCATGTTCACGCTGAACGACTAGATATCAGACAGGTCGTTGAGAAAACTGCGCACAATCCAGCGATTCGTTACCAGATCAAAGACCGGGGGTTTTTGCGCGAAGGGTATTTTGCGGACCTTGTCATGGTCGACCCGGAGACGCCGACGCATGCAAGTGATGAAAGTAGTCTTTATCGATGCAAGTGGACGCCTTTTGATGGACATCAGTTTAGGTCAAGTATCGTCGGGACCTGGGTTAACGGTGAACAGGTATTCGATGGCCGCAATATTTTGGAAGGAGACTTGCCAGGTGCTGCGCTGATCTTCGATCGCTAATGGCAAAGATGTCGGCGGACGATAATCGCATTCACAGGTTTAAGGCGACCTCGCACAGCATGCGGGACAGAAAAGAGGAAATATTGATGCTATATCTAAGTGATTATCAAGACTGGAAATACTGCATTACCGTGCATTGCGACACACCGCTGACGATAGAATATGTGGAACAACGCCTTGCGGCACTTGATGACCCGTCAGATTACGGGACGCAGCGATTCATTGCTGCCTGGGGGCACGAGCACTTGGCCCGCGTGACTGGCTGGTTCAAGCAGGCCCAGCGTGAGCTACAATTAGAATAAACAGCGGCTAAATATTGATAAAACGTCATTGAACAACGTTAGCAAACAACTATAGCCAACCACTCACCCTGAGCGATGGTTGCGGTCAAATTGTTGATTTTTATGCCCACCAGATTCAGCTAACCAGCGTTACCAACAACCACATAGGCGCGCTCATGGCGAACGCAAGGCCAAGTCGTTGCTTGAGGCTCCAATGCAACACGCGCATGGCTTGGTCTTTCCTTATGCTACTTCCGATAGCGGAAACGGATCAGCCAGTGACGCCCAATACGTTTTACCTAGCAGTACTTCGTCTTCGCTGAGCAGACACTGATTCAGCGCCTGAATGACACCTTCCTGATCCAGCCCTTGACCGATGAAAACGAGCTCCTGACGCATATCTCCAAAAGGGTTAACCCACTGCGACTCTATCGATTCCAGCATTTCCGGGTCTGTTGGCCAGTTTTCCCGTGGCACTGCCTTCCAGAACGTGCCTGCACAACCATAGTGAGCGATACCGCCAGCCTGACTCCAGCTCCAAACGAACTCAGGGCGAGATGCCAGCCAAAAATATCCCTTGGACCGAATCAGCTTGCCAAAGCGATCAGTGGCGTGGAGAAACTGATGAAACTTCTCCGGGTGAAAGGGCCGCCGGGCGTTATAAACAAAGCTACCAATCCCAAACTCTTCCGTCTCCGGGACATGTTCGCCCCGCATCTCTTTGAGCCATCCGGGTGCTTGTTGCGCCCGCTCAAAACTGAATAGACCCGTATTTAGCACCTCATCAACACTCACCTGACCTTGAGTGATCGGAACGATTTTAGCCTCGGTGTTCAGGGTTTTCAGGACAGCCGTCAGACGATCAATATCCGCCGATTCGACAAGATCTTTTTTGCTGACGAGAATCACGTCAGCGAACTCGACCTGCTCAATCAAAAGATCCGTGACGCTCCTCTCGTCATCCTCTCCCAGAGACTCGCCGGCGTCTTGCAGATAAACCGCTTCGTCATAGTCCTTGAGAAAATTGACGGCATCTACCACAGTCACCATCGTGTCTAACTTAGCCACATCCGACAAAGAAACATCATTTTCATCGGCAAAAGTAAAGGTCTCAGCGACTGGCAATGGCTCAGAAATCCCTGTTGACTCAATCACCAGGTAATCAAAGCGTCCAGTCTGCGCGAGCGCGGTCACTTCTTCGAGTAGATCTTCCCTAAGGGTGCAGCAAATGCAGCCATTACTCATCTCAACCAGTTTCTCTTCACTGCGGTTGAGCGAAATTTCGTTCTGGACGATAGACGCGTCAATATTTATTTCGCTCATGTCATTAACAATCACGGCGACCTTCTTGTCTTCGCGATTGTTCAGAATATGACTGAGCACTGTTGTTTTACCTGCGCCAAGAAAGCCGGAAAGTACGGTGACGGGGAGTTTGTTCATAGATGGCTCTTGGCATTTAATGTTATGTTATATCATATCTTACTATAATTCTTGTTCTCTTGAAAACATTTCAGCATTTCAAAAACCAACACACCAACAACCGGCATGCGCTCCGAGCAGTCCGACCTAGCAATCTTTTCAACAAGCAGCCGCAACACTCCCCTTTTCTATTGTCTTCATTTTAACACGACAACACTTTACGGGGATTTTTTATCTTCAGCGTTAGCAGTGCTTCACAGCTTGATCGATATGGAACTATACCCGGGTAAGGTCTTCTTACTACGCCACTCTTTTGGCGCGGTGCAGACCCAGAAGTTTTTTAGGCCTCCAAGAGCGAAGCGATTGATTCAATTCTTCAAAGAAAAGACCTTTCCGAAACCACATTGCTTAAAATGTATCGTTGGTCAACTTGATAGGCAAAGCGAGCCGGATAGATGTCTCGTTCTCTGCGATGCAGTTAATGTCCGTTAAAACATAGTACCCGACGGGAGCCATGTCATTAAACCTGAATCAGTGCAGAAATTTTGGCGGCTTTAAACCTAAAGCCGCCAAATTGATGCCCACTATAGATCTGCCATCACAACGTTTATATTACGTCTGTGTACCTTGCGAAGGCCGGCTACTTTTTTCTGGAAAGCGACAAACGATTTGCTAGGCGTACTATTGCTTAACAAAGTTTCCATGTCAGCGGCACCCGAGAAAGCCACATGCGTCACGTCGCTATTAGCGCCGCCCTGGACCCGCCACAAACCATACGCGCCGGTCACCACACCTTCTTCAATTTGCGCTTTCATGAGCTTCTCATACGCAGCCAAGTAAGTTGCTTCGTCTGAGATGTTCATCTGCCAAATGACATAAACCGAATCTTTTGTGTAATCCCCTCCAGCAGCCAGCGTGATCATTAGCTGTTGCGATTTAAACTCAACTTGTTGAGATAACACGGCAGCGGTATCCGCCCACGCCCGGCATTGGCCTAACGCGCCAAACGATTGGGTCATGGCTTTTGCATCAGCAAAATTCCAGATAACCGAATGAGAAATGTCCTCATCGCCATTAAAAGTCTCTTGCATGATTCGTATCCCTGCAGGCATGCTCTTCCGGCAATCTGACTGAGCAAACTTGCCAAAAGCGGCTGCAACGCTCGCTTGATCCGTTGTGTTCATTTGAAAAACCGCAGCAAGGGTCGGGATATTTGTCTCTTCGGCATTGGCAAGGTTGACACCTAAGCCAAAGCAGACAATCGCAGACAGAATTATTTTTTTCATATTTCGAGTACCTTTTCTTAATTGATTAAATGAGGCATTAACAGCCTGAGTTTAAAAACAAACAGGGTATATGATTTTAGTTTTTGTCAGTTCGTTTCTCCGAAGCAGAAGCGATGCACTAAAATTATACTTGGCGCATAGGCTTTACTAACGTCGGTATAATGTACGATCAGATAAAAGATGGCTCAAGAATAGTTCGATTTTGGTGACAGCGTAGAAACAGACTGACGCATAATTTATGCAACGTGTTGACTCGCGCAAGAGTTTATCTTGACCAAATTTTTACTGAAAAATTGTTCGACACCTCGCTTTTTTTAATAAGAAGCGGGGAAGCTGGTCGCATGCCTACTCACGCATCAATTTAAAATTACGCCGTTCAACACGTTGCCGCACCGGTTCCTCAAATGCGGCGGCGGCGCCTAACGGCGCTAGCCATTCCTGCACGCATTTTTTATCGGCATCGGACAATGCGTGATAGGCGTCATACGGCCTTTGCCACATCCACTGCACAAACGGAAAGATATTCCGTTCTCCCGCAACTTCAGCGTCAGTGCCTACGGCAATTCGAAAACCATGGGTGCCGATTGATCGCGGCATCTCCTGTTCTTCTGGGTTTGCGCTGAGCCATTCATCTATTGCCGCAATGCTTGAATGAATGACAGGTAACTGTTCATCAACCATACGCTGCAAAATTGGTCGCAATGTCGGCGGGATCTCATCATCAGGCAGAAATTCACCTGACAATGGCGCAGGCGTCATCATCCTGTGCACCCAGGCTGCGACGTTGGGTGCGATGCGCTTCATCAAAGCACCAGAGGCAGGATCTCGATACTGGTGTGCATAGAGCGGCCCTATCAAACCATAGTCACCGATGGATGGGCGGGAACCGAACAGAAAATCGAATTGAGCAAAGTGCGCATCAAGATCAGTCAGCAACGCCTCATAGCTTGCCTCAACACCGGCTTGGGTATCGGGCGTGACGCCAATAAAAGGCAAGGAGCCACGAAACGGCTTGCACGAGCGCTCGCCGGCTTCACGCTGCGCCGTCTCATCAAGGTTTGGCTGCGTGAGTTTGCCGAATTGTAGAATGATCCAGTCGGTGTTGTGGTTCCAGCGATAGTGCATGGCGGGAAGCCCAAGCCACTCATCACCGTAGACCTCTAACATCAGGGCCAGTACTTTTTGTCTCGGGCCCGCGGGCATCACGGGCGTTTTTTCGAAGCGACGCTCCAGCGCATCAATGATGTCGCTTGTGTCCTGCAGCACTTCATCCTCTGGTGTAATCACAACAGGAATGACGGGCCAACCGACACGGGGCAGGATGACTTTTTTATACGCTTCTCGATCCGCGGGTAATTCTTGAAAGGGCACATCTTTAAAACGCAGGTATGCGCGCGCCTTGCCGCTGTACCAAGAAATATCCCCGCCATACATTGTGTATTGCTTATTACTGGTCACTTTCTATTCTCCTACGACGATTCCTTGTGGCGATTAACCATGTGCTGGAAGTGCTCTCCCGCCCTCGGTTCAATTGTTCGCTCGGCGTCAGGCACTCTTATCTGCGGTATCACCGGCGCTTCGACGGGCACTTTGATCTCAAAGCGATATTCGCCTGGCAGATCACACACTTCGTCATCGCAGGATTGCCATCGCACCGTGCCCGCAATGACAATCTCATTGTTATTTCCTGCACCGGTCACCATCCCATTAATCGTCACGGGCAGTCTCAGCGCTAGTTGTCCATGATGCACTTGAAACGTTTCAGCAGTGCCACTAAGCGAATGCGTTTCACTTGGCGGGCGGACAATGTCCCGCAACACCAATAGCGGGTTGGCGTCTACTTCAATATCAACCGCCACTATGCCTTTTGGCGCGGGGCTCGCATAAACGTGCGAGCCTAACGGCACTGTCAACTGAGCGACAAGCTCACGCTGTACACTTAAGGCCATTGCTTCACCATCAAGAAACACCGTTGCCGTTACCTCGGCTGGCACATTATCAAGAGGGAGGTGTTTTTGCGTAGCAAAGGTTTCACCACGAAACGCCCTTAACAATTGTTCGGGACCTACTCGAACAGCGAGGTTATTCTCAAAGAACTTGTGGGTAATTGTGCCCTCGGCATCAAGCAGGTACGTGCCCGGATAGGGAATACCAAACCACGGGTGATCATCTTCGGCAATGATTGTGTTCAAAATACCAAACTGACGGATCACCTTGGATGTTGAATCAGACAAAAAGGTGTAGGAAATATTGTAGGCATCAGCGAAGTCTGCCAGCGCCGCTTGCTCATCGTAGCTTAACGCATAGACCCGAATGCCCGCGTCGTCGAATGCTTGCATACTGTTTTGCAACTGCACGAGTTGCGAGCGGCAAGGCGGTCACCAGACAGCAGAGCGAAAAAACATAAACAAGGCAGGTGTGTTACCGCGATCAGCGTGCAAATCGAAAGTCTGCCCGCGGCTATCGCGACATTGCACGTTTGGCATTTTCTCACCTACTTCAGGTCCCGTCGGAAAATCACCTCGAGGGTCGTTGCGTGGGCCGTTGCCAGGTCGAAAAGGACCGACAAAGCCATCTTGGTCCGCCCAACCGTTTTCTGTTTTTCTCGCGGTCGTTTCTACTTCGACTTTCATTGCTGATCCTGCTTTTAGTTACCTATAGAGTACTGCTGTCGATTCAAAATACTACAGGACGAAAGATTACATGGGGAGACCTGAAAGTAAAAAAGTGTGAAGCACGACTGACCGCTGAATTAGAGCCGCTAGAGAAAAACACTAGCTATGGCGTTTTGACGAAAATTGTTGTTGATTCTCGCAGATAGCATACCTAACGGTATAGTTAAGTAAGAACACCGCTACTGTGTCGAAGATATCAGAGAAAATATTCGCGCGGCGACTCGGCGAAGGACACAATTTTTTCGCGTAGATTTGACGAGCAAGCGGATGCTTTAACTATTTAGTATCGAATCGCGTGGTCTGGCGCGTGATCTAGGGGGGCCAACCAAGGTGTTGGCTTTTCAGGTAAGATTCACGGCCTCGTGCTCTTGATCCTTACCCTTAAGTAAGTCCTCTAGTCGCGCCGAGTGACTGGTAAAAGGATCTCGTTTCTTCGAAGGAACGAGGGCATAAATGGCGGGTCATAGCGCGCCCAGGTTGCTTCACCGGCGATGGTCCAGCTAGGGTCGCTTCTCACCGCTTCGACCAATTCTTGCTTAAACTTATTGTAGCGGCTTTCTTTCCAGCCGCCTCTATATTTCATGACGGCGAAAGTACCACCTACCACTTCGTGCACAACGACCGTTTTCAGCAGCGGTTCGGGCAAATCTTTCAGTTGATGCTCGGATGGCATGTAAAATCGTACGATGTATCCCTGCTCTGTCGCTTGTTGAGTGACAGGCGCCGTCATTGAAATTTTTTGATCGGCTTCGTTATCGCCAAATATGTACCCGCCGAGTCGTTTGAACGCAGTATTACCTACCTTGTTGAAGTCACCCTGAACCAGCGTCTCCGCTACAATGTGGTTATCATATTCGCGGATCTCATAGTTCTTGCTCTCGTCCTCGGCCACGACGTTAAAGTCTGGTTGCTCGATTGCCATTGCGGGGCTCGACAGGAAAAAAAGTAAAAGAATCCTAAACATACCTAACTTACGATGAAACACATTGTCTGGATCACATCTGATATTTCGCAACGAGTGAGCCGCAACAACGACGCAATAGATGGTAATATTTGAATTCTGTTTAGGCTATTGTAGATTGTCTAACTCATCGTCCAAGCACCTGGTATCACACACTTTATGAAAGGACCTCAACTCACCGGTATTCTGTTCGGTTTATTTCTACTCCTTAGTGTTTGCCTTTATGTGACGGGGTACGGTGCCCATCTTGCGGGCATGGCATTTTTAAACTATCAAGAACCGGATGGCGTTTTTGACCCTGTACAGGCTGTGGACGCTCCGGATTACAACAATGTAGCATTCTGGGCCGCACTACCTACAACAGCCGATCCTGCAGACCTCGTACCTGCAGGCATTGCAGCGGGTTCGCAGGGCGAACGCCCGATAGATACCTTTTTTATCCATCCTACGGGTTTTCTGACGTCTGGCAGTTGGACTTCGCCGATGAATCCTGATTCTGGCACTGAAGAAAACACCCAGTGGATGATGGCCAACCAGGCGAGCGCCTATAACGGTTGTTGCAATATTTATGCGCCCCGCTATCGCGAAGCAAACATTTTCGTATATTTTTCCGCTGACAACAAAAGCCGGGATGCAGTGCTCGATTTTGCCTATCAAGATGTCAAAAGATCGTTCGAGTATTTCATAGAACATTACAATGAGGGTCGCCCATTTATCATCGCTAGCCATAGCCAGGGCACCCATCATGCCATTCGCTTATTGAAGGAAGTCGTTGATCGCTCCGACCTGCACAAGCGAATGGTTGCTGCCTACATTATTGGTAGCACCATAATTCCAGTTTCACCCGATTGGTTTGATGCAATGGCCAACATCTCACCCTGTGAGAGCGCCGAAGATCTTCACTGCGTTGTCCATTGGGACACCATGCCCGAGGGCGCTAGCCCAATGGAGCGGCCTGAACCCAGTCTTTGTACCAATCCACTCACGTGGAAGGTCAACGAAGAAATGGCCCCAGCAACACTCAATGCGGGCGCCGTAGCACCAGCGGGGATTTACAACGCTACCTTCGGCAGAAAAGAAGACTCAGCAATTGGTCAAGTCTTTGATAAACTCGCAGCGCCTGTAAAAAGCCAAACATGGGCACAGTGCAGAGGCGGCTCATTATTCGCCAAAGATCAAGCAGGCACCAAGTTTTTCGCTATGGGTTCAAACGAATTGAACACTTACCACGGCCTCGACTATGCATTGTTTTACATGAACATTCGTAATAATGCGGTACTGAAATCCAATTTATTTATCGAGCGTACAACTAGCCGGACAACAGACTAGACAATGACTGAATTACTCAATTTTCTGATCGAACACGGTTACGCCGTCATCTTCGCGTGGGTTGCGCTTGACCAAGCGGGTCTGCCGCTGCCTGCCGTACCGCTAATGCTTGCTGCTGGCGTACTTGTCGGCATGGGTCAGATGTCTTTACTGCTCGTATTACTCACTGTGCTCTTAGCATCGGTACCGATCGATTTGTTTTGGTTCTGGCTCGGTCGGCTACGAGGTGCACGGGTGCTACATTTGCTCTGTATTTTGTCCCTCGAGCCTGATTACTGCGTCAGGAATACTGAAAATACTTTCCGTCGTCTCGGACCTTTCGCACTCGTTGTCGGCAAGTTTGTGCCTGGCTTGCAAACCCTCGCGCCTCCCATGTCCGGCTTAACCGGCGTGAGCATCTCCCTCTTTCTTCTCTTGGATTCGCTGGGCGCTATTTTGTGGTCTGGTCTTTTTGTCTCACTCGGTTTCTTCTTTCATGCAGAAATTGAGCTTGTCGTCAGTGCAGCGGCTGACCTTGGTTTTGTCACGGGCACTTTGCTTGCCGCTATCGTTTTTAGCTATTTTGCGTTGAAAATCTATCACCGCCGAAAATTCGTCAAATCGCTTAGCATGCGCAAACTTACTCCGGACGAGGTCTATCAACGCATCAAGAACGACGAAGATATTCATATCATCGACCTGCGCCATGATTACGATGTTGAGGCTTTACCACATTTGCTGCCTGACGCCCTCCGCGTGCCGATGGAAGCCATCGAACAACACAAAAACAGCATACCGAGAGACAGTGATATTATTCTCTGCTGTAACTGACCAGACGAAGCATCGAGTGCTCGTGTAGCCCTCAAGTTAAAAAGAATCGGCGTCGAACGTGTTTTCCCTCTACAAGGCGGCATCGAGGCTTGGCTTTCTTCCGGTTACCCCACCGACGCCCCGCATCGCCCTTCCGGCGACCGCTAACATCGCACTCTAATGCTTAACTGGGAGAGGGCGCCGCACGGCATTTCCTTGATTCAATTGTGGACCTTGTATGATTCATCAGCTCGAAAAGGCGAGCGAAACCTAAAATTAAATACCTAACTCAACCTTGTTGTCGTTGAATTTGAACTCAAGAATGCGTATACCTCATTCCATTATGCCCAGCCAGTGACAGCCCCAAAATTGCGAATACACCTGTTTACAACCATCCCAATCCTTGCTTGCGCCCTACTCGTATTTCCCATGATTTTGGCCGCAGATATCCCTGTTTATGATGCGAACAGTCAGGGCGTTAAATCAACAATCCAACACCGTCGATCGAATTCCAATCTACCCGACAGCACAAAACCATCCGTCATGTCTTATCACGGCAATAGCTTCGCTGAAACGCTGGTTGATTTCGAGCGAGGCATTATCACGATCAGCGCAGACGATACGGCAAGTGTGAAGCAAGCCGCGATAGAAATCCTGCTCACCCAATTTGACCCTGGTGTCATTGACGCAAGCACGGCAAGCGATTTTGGATTGATCAATACGAAAACACAGGTACCATTCTTTCACGAACAGGTGGTCGATCAGGATGGTCTACCTATCGCTTCCGTCTGGCGGGCAAATCGATATGTCGACTACCTGTTAGATAAGCAGCAAAGCGATAATCCCAACCACCTTAATATCCCGATGACAGTTCAGCATACGAAAATTGCCGGCAACAAGTATTTGGCATTCGCAAAAGCCGCAAGCGAAAAGCATCGAATACCGGTACCGCTGATTATGGCTATCATCGAAACCGAGAGTGCGTTTAATCCTTTAGCTCGCTCTCGATCAAATGCATTGGGACTCATGCAAATCAAAGCTGATACTGCCGGTCGCGACTACTTTTCTATCATTAATGGCGACAATCGCACCCCGTCGTCTGCTTATCTTTATAACCCTGAGAACAATATTGAGGTGGGCACAGGCTATCTGAGCATTTTGGCAGATCACTATCTCGCAGGTATCTACCATCCACAAAAGCTGCAGTATGCGATCATCGCTAGCTATAACGGCGGTGCAGGGAATCTGTTTGCCAGCTTGGTGAAATCAGGACGCAAGCGCGCTGCCATTGCCCGCATTAATGAAATGAAAGTTGAGGAGTTTTATTGGTTTCTGACCAACCGGCACAATCGACAGGAAACTAGGAATTATGCGAAAAAAGTGACGGCACGAATGGAAAAGTATCGCACCAAGCAGTAAGCCGGCGATCCGAAACATACGATTGCTTAGCGGGTGTCACTGTTGATGCAGAACTCGAACCTAGCATCGTTCTCAAAACCTACCTGAACGCGGCCGCTGCCAGCCGTTAGAAACCTAGCTTTCAAGCCAGTTCTTCGATTTTATTGCATTTGACATGCAGTGAGGAATCGACGGGGTATTGCAATCTGGTTTACTATGTCTACCCGTGCATTTCCAATACTGGCATCTGCTTTATCACTGGCTCAATCTCTATGAAAGAAGACCTCCCTTCATCAGTTAAACCCTGGAAACGCTGGCTCACCCTTGTGTTGATTTGCATTGGTCTTATTGCGGGTCTCGCCGGGCTAAAGTATCAACAAATACAGGAGTCTATTGCCTTTGCCGCTTCATTTCCTGAACGCTCCGCAACGGTCACGGCTGTCACGGCCAAGCTTGGAAGCTGGACGCAGGTCTATCGCACCATCGGAGAAGTCAGGGCAACAAGATTTGTCGAATTACGCAACGAGGTAGAAGGCAGGATAACCGCGATAGGCTTTATTGGCGGCGACAGCGTGGCTGCTGGGCAAACACTACTTCAACTAGATAGTCGCGAAGAGACCGCGCAACTGGATGCAACCCGGGCAGAATTGAAGCTGGCAGAATTGAAGTTGCAGCGCATCATTGAGCTCCGTAAAGACAAAATGGCCAGCCCAGAAGATTATGATAACGCAGCCGCAAGCAAAGCAGTGCTCGTGGCAAATCTTGCAGCGCTGACAGCGCGCATAGAAAAACTGCATTTGGTTGCACCTTTCGACGCAAAAACCAACTTGCATGCTTTGGAAATTGGCCAGTACGTCAGCGCCAATTCGTTAATTACAGGCCTCACTGGAAATGATGAAGAACTATGGATTGACTTTGACCTTCCCCAAGACAAGTCAAACATTGAGATTGGGACGAATGTCACACTTTCTGGTCTTGGCATTAAAGGCAGTCCGCTTATTGCACGGGTTATCTCCTCGGAACCGCAGATTGATGTCAACTCACGCACGCGCGGATATCGCGCGTTACTTGCGCTTCCTGAAACAACTTTGTCGCCCGGTGCAGTCGTCGATGTTGCCGTCGAAACCGGCATCATGAATAACGTCATACGCCTCCCAGCAACCGCCGTTCGACTCAGCGACTTTGGTGCGTTCGTCTATATACTGGAGAAAGCAGAAGCGAAAGCAACAGCACCTTTTCGAGCAATACGCCGTCAGGTAAGTGTCTCCCGTGCCGAAGGAGAGCAAGTGATCATCACGCAGGGTTTGGCACCCGGCGATCTAGTTGCTGCGCTTGGCGCATTCAAACTGCAGGAAGGGCTACTTGTTCACGTCGTTGAACGTTTATCGAAAGAAGCACAGATGGCAGCGAAAACGCAGTGAGTCGCAGTACGGGAAAACCCAGTTTTTTTGATATTTTCATTGAGCGTCCGGCGGTCGCGGCGGTCATATCGCTCGCTCTGATCCTCTTAGGATTACGCGCAGCTGTTGTCATGCCGGTACTCGAGTTTCCGGAAATCGAAAGTTCCTCGCTAGTCATTACGACGCCCTACGTGGGAGCTTCTGCGGAAACGGTTAAAGGTTTTGTCACAGACCCCATTGAGCGCGCAGCAGCGACCGTACCAGGTGTAGACTATGTTGAATCCAGCACCACTGCTGGTATCAGCACCGTCACCGCATGGCTGAAGCTCAATGAACCCGCTAATCTGGCGCTTGCCGAGCTCAACACACGTTTAGGGCAAATTCGTTTTGAGCTACCTGCCGGCGCGGAGGACCCCACCATCAATGTCAATCGCGCCGATGCGAATACCGCGATTTTCTATCTTGATGTTTCTATGGAGGGCCGCTCACGCTCCGAAACTGCAGACTATATGACGCGTAATGTGGTCCCCATTCTGTCTTCGATCGCGGGAGTTCAGCGTGTTCGCGTTACCGGCGGCCGAGATCCAGCTATGAGAATATGGCTCGACCCTTCAAGATTGAACTATCTCAACGTCAGCGCAGCACAAGTGCGAGAAGCATTAAATGCAAACAATGTCATCGCGCCGATTGGCCGCGTTGAGAACCTGCAACAGCGCATTGATCTGCAAACCAGCGCCACTTTGAAAACTGCCGAGGATTTCAAACAATTAGTGATAAGCAATATTGACGGCGCCATTGTTCGCTTGGGTGAAGTCGCACGAGTTGAACTGGGAGAAGTCGAAGGGGATCAAATTGCCCGTTTGAGTCAAAGAGACAACCTTTTCCTTGCTGTTTACGGCCTACCCGGCGCTAACGAGCTAGAGATAGGTGACAAACTTTACACTGTGGTCGATGATATTAATCTCACCCTACCTGACGGTATGGCAGTCGAAATTGGTTTTGACGGCACCCTCTACATGCGCGATGCCATCAAGGAAATTTTTATCACGCTAGCCGAGACCGTATTACTCGTCGGCATCGTTGTCTTACTCTTCATGGGTTCATTTCGCACGGCGCTAGTTCCGCTAGTGACGATTCCTATTTCCTTGCTGGGTGCCATGGCGTTAATGATGGCCATGGGTTTTTCATTCAACCTGTTGACCGTTCTTGCCATCGTGTTATCCGTCGGCCTGGTTGTAGATGATGCGATTGTGGTTGTCGAGAACGTCTCTCGTTTCATGCGCGAAGGCATGGGCCGCACCCAGGCGGCACTGGCAAGTTCCAGACAACTATTGATACCTATTGTCGGCATGTCAATTACGTTAGCAGCGGTTTATATACCGATCGGCTTTCTCTCTGGATTAACCGGCGTATTAATCAAGGAGTTTGCATTTACGTTAGCCGTCGCAGTGCTGATTTCAGGTTTGGTTGCCTTGACCATGTCACCCATCATGAGTGCTTATGCTAGCCCCGCGAGAGGGCAGGAAAGCGCAATGACACGCTGGGTCAATACACGATTTGGCAGTTTGCAAACAAGATACGAAAAACTACTCTCTCACAGTCTGGGTTGGACACCGCAAATCTTAACGTTTGCCTTTGTGTTCTCGTTACTATCGATTCCATTTCTGATGATGTCCCAGCAGGAGCTGGCACCGATCGAAGACCAAAGCGAGATATTTGTCATTTCATCACCACCGCCGGAAGCCTCTCTCGACTATACTCACGAACATATGTTCGACGTAGTTGAGGTAATGAACAGCCTTCCCGAAGCGACCTTTATGTGGCAAATCGTCAACCCAGGGTCAGCGATTGGCGGTCAACAATTTGTTGACCCGGGAGAGCGTGACTTTACAACTCTGGACATGATATCGCAGACCTTCGGTCGTCTATCGATGGTGCCGGGTTTGCAGGCGTTCCCTAACTCAAGCCCATCGTTACCCAGTGCCGGTCGATTTTCAGTTGAAATGGTCGTCACAGCAGCCGCCAGCCCGGAAGAAATGCAGCCTTATGCAGAGAAATTGCTCTCAGCAGCATATGCCACGAACCTCTTCCTATTCGCCGATACCAACCTAAAAATTGACTTTCCTCAGGCGCACTTCGAACTCAACCGAGACAGAATTGCGGACCTAGGTCTCACCGTTGCCGGTGTAAGTAGTCAACTTTCAACTTATCTTTCAGGTAACTATATCAATCGGTTTGACCTCAATGGCAAAGCCTACAGGGTAATCCCTATGCTGGAAGACGCTGACCGGCTAGACATCTATGCACTACAGGACTTAAAGATACAGACACCCAGTGGCGCACTGGTACCTTTTTCGTCTTTGGCTGTGCTGGAAGAAAAGGTCGGTCCAAGAGTGCTGACCAAGTTCCAGCAGCGCAACTCATTCACCTTGTTTGCTGGCATGATACCGGCGTATACCAAGGAGCAGGGTTTGAGTGCTATTGAGGAAGCTGCCGCAGAAATTTTGCCACCGGGCTATGTGGTTGATTATGCGGGAGAATCACGACAGATACGCCAGGAAGGTAATACCTTGTTCGGTGCGCTAGGCATGTCGCTGGCTTTTGTATTTCTGGTGCTTGTCGTTTTGTTCAATCGGTTTAGAGATCCACTTGTGGTGTTACTCGGTTCTGTACCGCTGGCACTAGCCGGCGCGCTCATGTTCACTTTTCTGGGGTGGACCACATTAAACATCTATTCACAAATTGGACTCATCACACTGATTGGTCTGGTGACCAAAAACGGTATACTCATCGTCGAATTTGCCAACCAATTGCAACGAGACGGTTTAAGTAAATTTGAAGCAATACGACAAGGTGCGAGCGTCAGACTAAGACCCGTATTAATGACGACCGGCGCCACCGTTATCGGCCACTTTCCTTTGGTGTTGGTCACAGGAGCAGGCGCTGAAGCACGCAACAGCATTGGCATTATTTTGGTTGCAGGTATGTTGCTAGGCACCCTGTTTACGCTCTTGATTCTGCCCAGCATGTATCTGGCATTGGCGTCGAAACACGACGCTGAAGCGCCAGAACTTGCGGCTCAGACAGGCTAAACATAATGGAAACCGATCTCTTCACGCCAGATTTTAAATGTGAACCTTTTTGGTGGGAAGACGCGCCCAGACCTGAAAAACAACTCTCTGATTTACCGGCAGAAGTTGATGTGGTTGTGGTCGGCGCAGGCTACACAGGCCTGCATACTGCGATCCAGACCGCCAGGGCGGGTCTTGGCACGCTTGTGCTTGACGCAGATGCGTTGGGATATGGTTGCAGCAGTCGAAATGGCGGGCAAGTGTCTACCAGTATCAAAGGCAGCTATACCGAACTTAGTGCTCGGTGGGGACATACACAAGCGATCCGGATTCTTAAAGACGGTATAAATTCTCTCGAATTCCTAGACACATTTATTGGAGACGAGAAACTGGAATGTGATTGGGAACGGTTAGGACGCTTTTCCGGTGCGCACAATTCTGCCGCGTTCGAAGCGAGCGCCCGCGCTCTGCAGGGGCTGCCTAAGGAAGTTGCGGTCGATTGGCACATGGTGTCACGCGCAGAGCAACGAACCGAAATCGGCTCTGACTTTTACCATGGCGGCGTTGTATACCCTGATCATGGCGCGTTGCACCCGGGCAAATACCACGACGCGCTACAGCAAAAAACAACAGCAGCAGGCGCACTCATGTGCGGGCATACCGCTGTGACACGTATCGAACGCGATGGTTCAGCCTTTGTTGTGCACACAGAGCGCGGCTCAGTACGCGCGGCAAAAGTTGCCGTCGCAACCAACGGCTATACAAGTCAAACAACCCCATGGCAGCGACGACGTGTTATTCCGATTGGCAGTTATATTATTGCCACTGAACCCCTTAGTGATGCTGTGGCGCACGAGCTTTCTCCACAAACGCGCGTCATGAGCGACTCGCGCAAACTGGTTTTTTATTACCGCCTTTCGCCCGACAAACGTCGCATGCTGTTCGGTGGAAGAGTGGCGTTAAAAGAAACAGACGATACAGTCAGCGCCCCCGCGCTACATAAAGCCATGTGTAAGATATTCCCCCAGCTTGCCACTACTCGCATCTCACATTCCTGGCACGGCTTTGTTGCTTATACTTTTGATACGCTGCCACACATCGGCGAACACGATGGTATTCACTATGCGATGGGCTACTGCGGTTCCGGGGTTTCGCTCGCAAGCTACTGTGGCGCAAAGATGGGTCGAAACATCTCTGGCCAAGGTGATGCTGAGACGAGCTTTGCTGACCAGCGTTTTCAGACTCGCCCCTTCTATACCGGCGATCCATGGTTTCTTGCGCCATCAGTGCTTTACTACAAATGGCGAGATCAACTGAATGTTTGAACAGATACAGTGCCTTTATCCAATGCGCAATATCAAGACACACAGATATACTCAGGTTTTGCGATAACCTACACTGGAAACAGTATGATTTTTAGCGATAGCACACCCATCGAGTGGCAAGACTCCCTACCCGATTCAGTTGATGTCGTCATTATTGGCGCTGGTGTCATCGGTATATCAACCGCCTGGTTTCTGGCAAAACACGGTGTGTCTGTGCTTGTCTGCGACAAAGGACGCGTCGCGGGTGAACAGTCGAGTCGTAACTGGGGTTGGGTGCGACAACAGAGCCGTGATGCCGCTGAGCTTCCCATCATGATCGACAGCATCAATACCTGGGAGTCGCTGTCGAAGGAACTCGGCGAGGATATTGGCTTTGCGCGCGAGGGCGTGTTGAACGTCGCCGCAACCGATGCGGACCTTGCCAGTCGGGAGCAGTGGCTTGATACAGCAAGCCAGCACCAGCTCGATACGCGCATGTTATCCAGCGCAGAAGTTGATGAGCTGTTGAAAGATAAACCAGGGCAATGGAAAGGTGCGTTATTCACCGCAAGTGACGGTCGTGCCGAGCCATTCAAAGCCGTACCGGCACTGGCAAGGGGATTGCGCAAACTAGGCGGCCTAATCCGAGAGGCATGTGCGGTTCGCTCAATTGACATGCAAGGCGGCGCTGTTGCTGGCGTCGTGACTGAGCATGGCTACGTCAAGACTCAATCTGTGGTCTGCGCGGGCGGTGCCTGGTCCTCTGTTTTTATGGCAAACCTTGGCATAAATTTACCACAACTGACGGTGCGCGCGACGGTCATGCGCACCGCACCCGCGCCGGATATTTATCGAGGCTGTGCTAGTGTTGGCGAAGTCGCGATAAGGCGGCGTCAGGACGGCGGCTACACCGTCGCATCAGGTATCACCAACGAACATTTTATAGGTGCAGACAGCTTTCGCCACTTTTTCAAATTTCTGCCCGCACTAACGGCGAGTCTCAGTTTTGTCAAATTGCGATTTCATGATGATCTTATCAAGCGATTACTACCCGTTCGAAAGTGGCGTGACGACGAGATCACCCCATTTGAAAAAACTCGCATACTCAACCCCGCACCCTCGCAAAAAGCGATTGCATTGATGAAAAAAGGAGTCAGAAAACGTCTACCGCAGCTGTCAACATTACCGATAGAGGAAGCCTGGGCCGGCATGATTGATGTCACACCCGATGTTGTACCTGTGATGGATGAGATCTCTGATTACCCTGGATTATTTCTTGCAACGGGGTTTAGCGGGCACGGATTTGGTATTGGTCCAGGCGCAGGCAAGGTCATGGCCAATATGGTGATGGGCAACAGCGCTATGCACAACCTTGATCGATTTCGCATGTCACGATTTTATGACGGTTCAAAAATGTCGCCTGGACCAGGGCTTTAGCGCTAAATCATCCTGCACTTTTTCACCTCACTGTCTCGCGCTGCGCGCATTGGGCAACGATCAGATGCCTACGTGTCCTTCGGAGTTAGACAAATATCGATCCAAAAGCTGTTGCGCCACGCAATGCGTATTTGCGCTACTCATCTGTATCAACTCCGAATCTGACACGATAATTGTGGCATATCTTCCTTGGTCAAAAGCCGTGGGAAGAGAGTGTGGTCTGCACCGTTGGACGATGGTTGAGATATGAGCGCAGACTTTAATCGTGAAGGGTGCAGTTAGTGCTTTACTCCACCCACCACAATTCCCTATTCTGAACTCATCAGCAATTTAATTGATGGAGATAACAATGGGAAAGTACGACGATAGCGAGTTTCAAGGCAAAGTAGCAGTCATCACCGGTGCTGGCGGCGGTTTAGGTCGTTCCCATGCGCTCGAATACGCCAAGCGTGGCGCCAAGATTGTCGTTAATGACCTAGGTGGCAGTGTAGATGGCACCGGCGCTAGTGATGCAGCTGACGTCGTTGTTGACGAAATCAAGGCCATGGGTGGTGAAGCCATTGCTAACAAAGCTTCCGTTTCAGACCGTGCGGGCGCAAAAAGTATCATCGACGATTGCATGAATGCCTTTGGCCGCATCGATATCCTTGTGAACAACGCCGGTATTCTTCGAGATCGCTCCTTCAAAAAAATGTCTCTCGACGAGTGGGATATTGTATTAAACGTTCACCTTAACGGCACAGCCTATGTCACTCACGCTGCCTGGCCAATCATGAATGAGCAGAAGTATGGGCGAATTGTATTGACCAGCTCCGGGTCGGGCATCTACGGCAATTTTGGTCAGGCAAACTATGGCGCGGCCAAAATGGGCATGCTCGGTTTGATGAATGTGCTGGCACTTGAAGGTGCGCGAAACAATATTCGCACTAATGTGTTGGCACCTGGCGCCGCCACCAGAATGATATCAACTATTCCCGGCCGCGAAATCGACCCTAACGATCCTCCTCCCGAATCATCGCCCAGTCTTGTTAGTCCGGCAGTATTGTTTATGACCTCCGAAAACGCACCTAATGCAGCGGTGATTAACGCTTCGGGCGGGAAATACTCGCGCGCGCAAATGTATGTGAACAAACCGATTAACTTGGGTGTGGGTACCGAGTTCGAAGATTTGCAGGCTGAAGCAGAAACGCTGATGGATTTGAGCAGCGCGAAACCTCGCGAAACGGGTCGTCAGTCCTAGCGGACAAGAGACCTGACATATCTGGCAGCCCAACCTAGGCTGCCTTAAAACTTCTCAGAGCGGCTACTCCTCGTTAGAAAGCAAATTGATCTATCCGACTCTTTGCCTGAGAGAGGCCTTTTCCGCGAACTATCGTTGGGTCCAGCCAGTCTGCCACGGCTTTCTGAACGTAAGTATGCTCGAATACTTTCTCACTTAAGTCAGCTTCGTCAACCCATTCCCCCTCGTGATAGGCAACGGGGAAACCATTAGCGTTCATTGGGTATGCATACAACCGGCATAGCACCTCGCCTTCATCGTAATCACCGACGTAACTCACCCACGGCGTTTCGAGACGGATTTGTTTCAGAATATTTGCCTGGAGTGAGCCAACGTAATTGCCGATGTCCCAGTCGGGTATCGCATCTTCAAAGTAGACGGGGCCGCCGGGCAACGATAACTTGTTATCGTCTTTGACGAAAAAGAATTGTAATTTGTCGTCAAATGTCCGCTGGAGCAAAAGTCGGGTTGTCCCTACTGGCTTGTTACTATGCACAGCAATCAGCTCTTTACCCGCGTCAGACATCAAATTGTAGACTTCGTCAGAAAAAACATAGTAGCCCGTGGCAGGCGGATAGTGCTTCGCCGCATATTTGTTAAATAGTCCTCGACGATGAATCTCGGAATTATTGCCCGCCGCACGATGCCATAAATGCATATTCATGAATAGCAAATCGCCGCGCTTGAGCTCTGGATCTATAAAGTCTTCCTCACGGGGGCGTATTGCTTCATTAATATGAAGCACGCCTTCGCCTCTGTTTACCTGCCTATCTAGCTGATGTGATCCCGGCGCGACAAAAAGTTGACCGCAAGACTCATCATAGTCACACATGGGAATAATCGTGAACAGCCATTCCAGCGAGGACCCTACAGGTCGCCACCGTTTGTAGTCGTGATGAGCAGGAATGCCTTTACCGCCAGGGGTCCTGTCGTACATCACATAAGCGGTTAAATGAACATCGTCTTTAAGCAGTTCTTTCGCGCCTGCTACAACCCGAGGGTGCTCGGCAAAGTGAACAAAGCCAGGATCAGACCATGAACTTTTTGCCAGAGTGTAGCGTCCTGGCTCTGGCCAGTTACCCACAAGCTTGCCATCATCCGATGGCGGGTTACGGTCGGCAACCGCGTCAAGCGCTGACATCTCTGCATCGCTAAACTGGTTGCGCAGAATCAGGTATCCGTCACGCTCATATTGCTCAAATTGCGCTGCACTTAACATATTCATGCCTCGTTTATTAATCAACAGAACCTATTGCTGCAGGCTCATTCGGCACTTATCGGGCTCGTTAGTAACTGAGCTTAGCTCAGCTACACTGGATCAAGCACGACTACCGGAATCTGACGATCAGTTGCTTTCTTGTAATCAGTATAGGGAGAATATATCTCGACCATCTGGTCCCAAATTTTCTCCCGCTCCTCACCATCGGGGATGATTCGGGCACGCACATTCACGCTCTTTTCACCCACCTGAATATGACATTCAGGATTCGACATCAGGTTTTCGAACCAGCTTGGATGGACCGGTGCACCGCCCTTCGATGCAATAATGACGTGACTATCCCCGAGCTCACCATAGATCAGTGGTAGCGCCCTGGGTTCACCTGACTTGCGCCCAGTGGTCGTGAGTAACAACGTCGGTAATATTCCAGGGCCACCTAGTGGCGTCGAGTCCCACATGTGCGCCTTTTCGGGGTCAGATTGATAGAGCGCGATGTGCTCTGCTATCCACGGTACGTCTGCTGGACTGGCCATAATATATTCCTAAATTTTTTGAGACTTTGATGAATTTGTTTCTTATCTGGTCATGCCTGATTTGCGAAGTGTATTTTGGATCGGTTTGTATTTGCTTATCCACATGAGCCAGATTCGTACGACTCTACCATATCCCGTTAAGCCGCAGCTGCAAAGCCCCCACCACATCTCACCACTCCGGCCTTAAATTCTAGCCACAGGCCAAAGACGCGCAGCACTCAAGATAGAACTGATGTTTTAACTTCGGACGACCTCACCTTCTCTTAACGTGCGTATCTCGTCCTGATCAAGTCCAAGTTCGTCAAGCACCTGCTCGGTATGTTCTCCAATTTCGGGGGCACCCACCGGCGTTCTTTGCGAGACAGTAGAGAGCCTGAATGGCGTGGCAAAGGTTCTATCACAATGAGGTTTACCCGAGTCGTAAGGGATGATTACCTCGTTCTCAATGAGCTGCACGTCTTCGATCACTTCAGTGTTCTTCGCAATCAACTCATGCACGATACCGGTTTCATCCAGTCTGGCGAGCATCTCGCTGGAGTCAAATTTTAGAAATGCAGATGCAATTCGCTGCCTAGCCATGACTCGATTTTTGAATAACGGCCGGACAGAGCGCATTTCAGGTTCTTCTAACCACTCTTCGTGCTCCAGCACCTTCACGAGTTTTGGGTAGTCTCGTTTCATATTTTGCAGTGCCAGCAAAATGTAGCGGCCATCTTTTGTTTCGTAGACATTCGAGAGTGGATTCGACCAGTCTTCTTTATCGCGGCGTTCCGCCGCGTCTTCACCTGCGACAGTGCCCTGCAAATGCAGACCATTCGCCCAGGTTCCTGTTGCTGCCAGTGACGTTGTCACCATACAACCTTCCCCAGTTCGGTCTCGTTGATACAACGCGGAGACAATCCCTGCGTATAAGGTCATTGCTGTTGCATGATCTCCCACGCCGCCTGCGGGTGTTGTTGGTGGCTGACCTTTATTGCGCATCGTATTTAAAATGCCCGTTCGGGCGAACCAACCGGTCAGATCAAATGCTCGGCGATTCGCATCTGCCCCTTTGTTGCCAAAAGCAGTAATCTGGGCAAAGACAAGGCGAGGATTAATCGCCTTCAGCGTGTCCCATTCAAGATTGAACTTAGCCAGTTGGCTCGAGCTGAAATTCACAACAAGCACATCAGCCGATTCAATCAATCGAATCAACAACTGATATCCCTCAGGCTTGTTGATGTCCAAAGAAACACTTCGCTTATTTCTATTGGTCAGCTGCCAGGACCATTCTGAAGGATGACCACCTGAAATTCCCCGGTGCCCATCGCCCGACAGAGGCTCTATCTTGATCACGTCTGCACCGTAGTCTGCCATGATCGTTGCGGCACAGGGCCCCGCAAGAAACGATGCGGCATCAACTACTTTCACACCTTTGAACAACCCTTCCATTTTCTTTCCCCGGATCTGAATTTTTATCTTTGTTGAGCTTACTCTATCAAAAACCGGACAAAAATAGCCACGACATCACGCTGAATAACCGCGACAGCGACCACCAACCGTTCAGTGGCCGACGAAACCCTTGCATTTGGTCGATGTCCGGATCTTTGAGCATTGTGCACGGTAAGGAGTTTGGGCTAGTCGAGGGGAGCGTGTAGGTGGGTTTGCTCGGTGATGATGCCGCCCCGATTGCCAGGTTCGACAGAGCCGTATCTTGATTGAAAGCAGGTGGGTAGCGGTCTGTCACCTTCAAGAGACAGCCACAGCCTTAGCAGGTGCCTTCGGTTCTCCGGCTCAGGCCAGTCAACAAACGCTTCTCGGTCATGCAGCTGAGAATGGTTATAAACAAATTGCATATCGCCGGGTTGAAGCTGCATGACCATGTGTAGTTCGGGATCATTAGCAAGCGCATCGAAACAGTCCAGCGCCTCAATTTGTTCGTTGGTCAATTTTGGCGCACCAGAGAAGCGCTGAGCACTGTCAATATACTGGCGTTGGTACTGCACTGTTAGCAATTCTTGGTACCAGCTAAGCACGGGTATTTCGAAATAAGCCTTTTCTCCGGGCGGTATTTCTCCGCGTCGATCAGTCGCGACAATATCAAACATCTGTGGCACAAGGTCGGGGCGTTTTCGTTGCATTTCGTTGAACAAAGTCTCTGCACTCACCAACAGTGATTGGCCTCCAGACCTTGCGCTTTTGAGACACAACAAACCCACCACATCGGTAGAATCTGTGTGAAAAGTCTGACGTGCCGAGGTTTGATAAATCCGCGCATTCGGGTCAGAGACATCGGCACCAATGTCACGCACATGACCTAGGATGTGTCCTCCGGCATTTTGCGACCTTGCGCTACCTAAGTGGGCACCAATCCCGCAAAAAATAGCCGCTGCTGTCTTTTGGGAGTAACCATCGGTGGGCAGCCCGCGTATTACCTCAACACCGATCCCCTGAAGCAGTTTTTCTCTGAGTTCAACAAGATGATGACCGAAGTGATCAAGGGGGAAATCCGATTTCGTTATTTCACCGATGTCTCGACCTGAATCCAGATAATGGCTCGCCGCCTGTTCGAGGTCCGCTACATCTTCATCCGCCAACGTATAGAGCCATTGATCAGGCTGGATAGCCAACTCGCTACCCACCCAAGCAGAGGGTCTGTCAATATAGTTTGGAAGCGCTTCAGCTTTGGGTTCCAATACTTTGCTCCTAATTTCGTCGCCGCTGGAAATTTGTACCACGCGACTAAATTGTATCTTTATTTATCCAAACTTTCCCAAGGCTACGTCTCTCATGCATTTCATAGGAGCACGGCATAAGGCCTATCAAACTGGTGAATCGTTAAGGATTTCAACGCTGATTTCGGGCGCTTGGCACCCTGTATCGTCACCATTTTGACGAGATTGGCGCTATACTCCTGCGTTTTCGAAAAGTGAACCCCTATGACTGACTTAGACGGCCCAAGCGAACGCCCATCCAAACGACTTGGAGAGGAAGCTGAATTTGAAATATTTGGCCGTAAATTAGCCGCAAAACTGTGGGGAAACCCCGATGGATATCCCACCCTGGCACTCCACGGTTGGCTGGACAACGCAAACACTTTCGAGCGTCTTGCACCGCGGTTGACTGAGCTGAATATCATTGCGCTGGACCTCGCAGGTCACGGCAAATCTGATCATCGTGCGCCTGGCGTGCAGTATCACCACAGCGACTACATGCTAGATATCATGTCAGTTGTGGAGCGATTGAACTTGGAAAAATTCAACTTGATTGGGCACTCCATGGGCGGACAAATCTCCAGCGTCATCGCGGCCACGTTCCCAGAGCGCGTTAATCGAGCGTTTATGATTGACGGGTTCGCCGCGGAGGGGACGTATTCAGATGAGGATCGCGTCGCCGGAAACCGACAGGCAATGGAAAAGATGTTGACCGGTCACACGCGCCCAGCCAAGGTATTCGAAAACACTGAGGCAATGGCACTTAGGGTGACCGAGGCGACTGATCAGACACTTGATGCTGCGAAAATTCTGATAGCGAGAGGACATCAGGTAGTTGACGGTGGCGTCTCGTGGCGCACTGATCCACGCATCCGTTATCCTTCCTCAAATCGCTACACGCGAAATCAACTCAACATTATGCTCAAACAGTGTACCTCTCCTGGTTTTCTGGTTGTCGCAGAACAAGGAGATAGCTGGTATCAAGGTGAGATCAACGTCTCGGAACAACATCACCCTGACTTAAGGGTTGTTCGTATACCCGGACCCCATCACATTCACCTTGAAGCTGAATATGCAGATCAGGTTGCCCAACTCGCGCGTAACTTCTTTGGCCTGGAACAAGACGACCGGCAAGAAAACAATCAGGCAAGTCAGTCAGCCCTATCGGCCTAGTGCTGACATTTAGTTCCGCCAGTTATGGATGATAGTCACACAGGCTGACGCACAAGGTATTAATCGCTTCAAAACACTTTATGCAGAGCATGATGGCTATGCCGCAACTAATCGGCGGCGTCCCAGTTTTTTGGGGCAATGCATTGGATTAGGTTATGTTAGGTCGTGTTGTAACCTAGTTTAGTTCTAACCCTTCCATCGAGCCCTCTTCACGCCAACCTTTGATCAACGCGAAAAATGCATTGGCACCTGCGCCATAGGGTCCGTTTTGCACCGTGCGCAAATTGGGCTTGCCTTCATTGTTGTAGTAACCCGGGGTGCAACTCTCCTGAAATTGCTCGCCCAGTCGGGCTAGCTTTACTATTTCTTGCACCCACGCATCTTCAGCCTCAGCCGTCGCTTCTACAGTTTGAACGTTACTCCCCAGGCATTGCTCAACAATATAGCTGAGGTGCTTAGCCTGCTCATCCATCGCATGAGGGAAATTAACAGTAAAAGCCGATTGTGCATTCTGAATAATAAAAACATTTGGGAAGCCACGGCTGTGCATACCGTGAAGCGTCTTTATTCCGTCTTGCCATTTTTCAGAAAGCGTCACGCCGCCCTTACCTATCAGGTCGTATCCCGCGCGGCGGGTATACTCCGTTCCGACCTCGAACCCGGTCGCAAAAATCAGGCAGTCGAGCTCATACTCTTTGCCATTGGCGACAATGCCTTTCTCGGTAATCTTGTCTACCCCTTTGCCCTGAGTATCGATAAGTTCGACACTAGGTCGGTTAAACGTTGGCAGATAGCCGTCGTGAAAGCAGGGACGTTTACAAAACTGACGGTAATATGGTTTTAGTGATTCCGCCGTTGACGGGTCGTCGACAATTTCCTGAGCGCGTGCGCGAATATCTTCCATTTTCTGAAAGTCAGCCAGTTCCAGCTTTTGTGCAATCTCTAGGGGATTCAGCTTCGCCTCGCTGAAATTGACCATGGTCAACAGGTTACGAATGATTTCTGTCCAACCATCATTTACCAGGTCCTCATCGGCCAGACCGCCGGATACGAGCGTATTAAAATTTTCCATTCTGGCTTTTTGCCAGCCCGGCTTGAGTGCTTTAGCCCAGTCTGGGTCCGTCTGGGTATTGTCTCTGACATCAATAGAAGAAGGCGTTCGCTGAAACACATAAAGTTGCTTTGCAGACTCACCCAAATGCGGCACGCACTGCACCGCCGTTGCGCCTGTGCCGATGATACCAACCACCTTGTCCTTCAACCCCTTGAGGCCGCCCTCAGAACTCCCACCGGTATAATCGTAATCCCAGCGACTGGTATGAAATGTGTGCCCCTTAAAGCTGTCTATTCCCTCAATTCCCGGCAGCTTGGGTCGGTTTAGAGGTCCGTTCGACATCACAACAAAACGCGACTTCATCGCATCGTTTCTATTTGTTGTGATTAGCCAACGTGATTCATCTTCCAACCACTCCATGCCTGTCACTTCGGTTTGCAGACAGGCATTGCTGTAAAGGTCGTACTTTTCAGCAATGGCGCGGCTATGCGCCAGTATTTCCGGAGCGTGGGTATATTTTTCTTTTGGCACAAAACCCAACTCTTCGCACAAGGGCAGATAGATGTAGGACTCAACATCGCAAGCCGCACCGGGATAGCGATTCCAATACCAGGTACCGCCAAAATCACCACCCTTCTCGATCACTCGTAAACGCTCAACCCCCGCTTCTCGCAATCTCGCCGCCGAGAGCAATCCGCCGAAACCACCGCCAATCACAACGACATCAACCTCGTCGGTTAACGGTTCCCTTTCAAGCGCAGCATCCAGATAGGGGTCATCAATATAGTGAGAAAAGTCACCCTTGACCTCAATATATTGCTCATTCGCATCTTCTCTGACCCGCTTGTCGCGCTCTTCACGATACTTTGCCCGCAGGGCATCTGGGTCAAAACCGAGATCTTCTCTTTGTTCACTCATAATTCTGTTCTCACGGGTACGTTTGTCGTTGAGCATACTGAAAATCAGCATGAAAAATACGAGAATTTACAGCATGAATTGCCAACTATTTATCGACGATTGTAAATATTGACTAAATTGCTTTGGAAAATGCTTGGGTACCACCTGAGGAAATATAACGGTCGAAGACCATACAGACGTTGCGGATCAGCAGCCGCCCGCTTTCCTGCACCTTAATTTGCCCCAAAGAAATCACCAGTAGCCCATCGGCCGCCATTAGCTTCAGTACTTCAAGCTCTAAATGGTAATTGCGCGCCGAGAGCTTAAGAGATTCGCCTAGCTTGTCACTGTCAGAACAGCATCACCTAATTTTCGCAAGTTATGTGATATCGTAGATCCAACATTTGACCTGAACGGAGCCAGTGGTGACTGAAAACCAAACCCTGAGCATCAAAGAACATGCTAAAAGTCTTGACGATTATGTCGCCAGGGGAAAAGTCCGCGCGCTAGCGCTAGACAATCGCGGTCCCGCGCAATTCGGACCGAATGGCATGCTGACCACAGAAATTCTAGACGCTTTTAATCAGCATGGCTTTTATGTGTTTGAAGGCTTGGTCGACGACAAAGAAATTCAAACGTTACGGACGCAAATGCAAGACCTGTTCGACAGGGCGCCGGTCGATAAAACGGCATATCTGGACGCGCAAGGTCGTCCTGCTTTTGGCAAAGCATTTAAACGAAACCCTTATTCATTCGCCCGGCCCTTGTCCGACCCCTGGGGAGGAACAGAACTACTCGGCGGGCGACATCCGACCAAAATGGCCGAGCCGAAACCTGTCGATGACGCGCCTGAGAAAACCATATTCCTGATGCACGGGATGTGCCAGATTATGGAGGCAGGCTTACGCCTGTATGGTCACAAAGATTTGTTGTCTATTGCCGCGTCGATTAACGGCGCAGACTTTGTGCCCTACAACGACGCCATCTTCGTGAAACAACCAGGTCTGGGTGGGGCTGTCTCTTGGCACCAGGACGGCGTCACTCACTGGCATGCTTCAAATTGGGACGCAGGTATACACGGGTTCAATTTTCAGGTGCAACTCTATGACTGCACGCCTAGAAACTGCCTTTGGGTTGTCCCGGGTACGCACAAACAGGGCAAAATCGATATCAAGCAGATGGTTTCAGAAAATGGCGGGTCAGACCAACTACCTGGTGCGGTACCGTTGATGTGTAAGGCCGGAGATGTGACGATTGTTAACCGGCAAGCCTTACATGGCTCTTTTGCCAACACCTCGCCAGATCTGAGGGTCTCACTGACCTTTGGATTTCACCGGCGAGCTTCGGTGCTCGGGCAGACAGGCGCACTCAGTCAAACCGACAACGAGACCTATGACGAACAACGTATTTTCGAGCGCTCTGCGGTGATCCCCATCGCGATTGACGCAAGGGCAAATCATTACAAAGACGAAAGCCGGTTCGAGTACCAGCCATTCTTGAAAATAATTGAAAAGTTTCAAGATACTGAGGCAAATCGAGCGAAATACCTGATGGACTATAATCTTAAGGATCTGTCGATTTAACCGATAAAAGACGGGGGTTCGCACGAAAGCTGCGAGATCTGAAGGAGGTTGGGCTGATCCTTAACATCAAGACGCTTAAGCAGCATGGGCACTTGATCGCTTAGCTATTTCTGCTTCAACTCGCCAAATCCTGTCTTGGCCCCAACAACTAAACGGAGCTTCATTGGCGGAGGATACCCTGAACCCTGGCACACCCCAGAGTCCAGCACCGTTCATTGCATCAATGTTTTCCTGCAGCAACCCTTGCCAATCAAACGACCCACTTTGCTGATCTACTTCTGCCAAGTTCAGGCCGATACGATCCAGCACCTTCGCAAGCCCGACTGCACTAGTCACATCAATCCCCTCAGCAAAACATGCGGATAAATAACTCCCAACGAAATCCATTCCCTTACCCTGAGCCATCGCTGCGGGGAACAGGCTAAACGCCCAAAGCACAGGGTCACCAAATGGATCGACGAACCTTCCGAAAGGAACCCCGTAAAATCGCGCCTCACGGGCAGCATCCATCATGATGTAAACCTGCTTTGCACGGGGTGCGGGAATACCGCGCATCATCATCGGCATAACCGGGCGAAGCTTGAGAGAAACGCCGCTGCGGTTAACTAGGTCAACCACCCTGCTATGCCCAACCGCAGTGTAGGGACTGCGCAATGAGGGAAAGTACTCCAGAGTGACGGCCGAGGCTTGCGCACCGGTAGCAGCTCTCGCAGTTGGCAATGACACGCATAATTCATCGTATGGATTTTTACTGTAACCCGCGTCAATTAATCGTTGTTCCAGCAGGTGCAGCCTATCAAGGCCCCAAAACCACTCACCTTCGTAATAGAACATTGCACCGAAGTAGTGACCGAGTGCCGCTTGCAAAGCGTCACCCACCGCAAGATCCGCACGGCTGGAGAGATCGACCGCGTATTCAACAGAGGCACGCCGCCAGAGATTTTCGCCAACAACAACAGCGCTGTTGGCAAATACGCCGGGATCTTCTGAACTGAGCGCAGCACTTAACGTCTGGTTAGCGAGCGCCACCTGCTGCTGATTCGGCACGGCGTCGCTGATAGGAGGCAAAACGCCGAAAAATTCTCCGATACTTCTGGCATCGGAAATTGAACAGGCCTGATACCGGGTTTCGTCACCCTTGAATTCAGCTGCAGGACTACTAACCAGGTGAGGAATGAAACTAATGTTGTAACGTGTTTGAAGAGTTGCAAGTTTTTGCACTGCAAGAAAACTGTAGGGATCATCAACCTGATGGAAATAGTGCACAGCGGGGGTTTCTATCCG
>ENA-ORDA01000699-ORDA01000699.1-marine-metagenome-genome-assembly--contig:-NODE-699-length-31756-cov-5.031346_pt1 | contig 31756 bp, 31 predicted proteins | sample MGYA00237778_ERZ508506 | MGnify/ENA primary metagenome ERZ508506 (study PRJEB26177, sample SAMN06267891) | marine metagenome | isolation source: Monterey Bay, California, USA | place: Pacific... | reverse complement strand
ATTGATTTCAGCATTAAATAGTCCTCCGTTAACCGAAATGCTAGATCCTGAATTGAATATTAGTGCACCATTCACCGATGTTATGTTTGAAAATGTTCCATCAGTCCAAGCTTCAGATTCTCCAAAGATTCCCAGACCGTCTTGATAATTTAGAATCAACTCTTCACCATGCCTTAGAATCCCACCTCCAAGATTAATCCCTCCGCTCAAGTTTGTCTCTTTCCAAGTAGAGTGGCCGTCAGTAGACCACAATTGTACGCCAGTGCCATCCTCTGCATCAAACCAAATCCTGTTTTGGTGTTCGATGAAACCTAGTGTCTTACCCGGGGAGAAGTCGACTGAAGGGGAAATTTGCTGTACCTCGTCTTTGTCCATTTTGAATAGCAAACATTTGTCCGCTTTTACTGCTGCAAATATGAACAGTTCTTGGGTGCTATATCCTCCATTACATGCTGTAGAGAATGAATTACCAGAATTTGGTTGTATGTCACTCAGTCTCCCACTTGTCAAATCTTGAAAGCATATTTTAATTTGCGAATCAACATTTTGTGAACTGGAATTATTACCCATTTCAATTACTACCGCATCTGGGCAGGGGCCGTAATCACCGACCTGTGATTGAATAAACGATGATATCCCTATGCTGCCATTACTTCCGTCAATTCCGTCAGTGCCATTCAATCCATTTGTTCCGTTATATCCCCAGTATCCTCTATTCCCCATTGGCCCGGACTCTCCTTGTGGGCCATGGCATACGTTTCTTATTTCCTCAACTTCACTATTATCGAGAACATTATCTCTGTCTGTATCCAATCCTATTTGGATACTAAATCCTCCTTTCTCACAACTATGTGTGCCATAAATTGGTCCCATCTTAGAAATAGATTGATAGGCATCTTGACCTTTACTAGATTCAATTTCATCAGGTGTGTTATACAATGCAATCGTGCTTAATACCAAAGAAATAACAATCGCTATTGTAGGTGTCATTTTTGCAAATCGACTTTTCTTTGAGGGCTTCTTATCCTTCATACTCATGCCAGATTCTTCCTATGATTAGAGTATGTTCCCTACAAAGTGTTCATGGGCATGATTCGCTAGCGTACTAACATGGAGTTACCTGAAACGCTTGCATCTATGCTTTCGGGCGCTGATGGTCTGACTAGGCAAAAAGCAGCTAGATTAGTTGTCGATTTAGCAGAGACTGCCGAAGCAGAAGGTTTCATTGAAGTCAACCATAGTCACGTTTCAGGTGTATCTGTGATTACTGGCGGCCACGGTTTGAGGAGATTTCTCGCTGATTTAGCCGGCGAAGGAACTGTCGCAATTCCAACAACTCTCAATTCAGCAGGTTGTGATAAGCGAAGAATGGAAGAGATGGATATCGATTATCCAGATTTCCTAGAACAGCAGTTCGAGATAATAATGGCTTACGAAAGCCTTGGTGTCGAGTCGTCTCTATCTTGTACGCCCTATGACCGAGGAGTAGAGGATGAAGCAGGTTTTGCTTCATGGGCTGAATCAAATGCGGTTGCGTTCTCTAACTCGTGGACAGATCTTGTTACCAATCGTGAGTCTGGACTTTCTGCCTTGGCCACTGCTTTGACAGGATATGCTCCAAAATGGGGGCTTCATCTTGAAGAAAACCGAATTCCAAATATTGTTGTGGATGTAGACTGCGATTTGTCGACCCTGTCTGATTGGTCCATACTTGGTGATTGGATTGGAAAGCAAGTCAGGCCTGGATGGAATGTGCCTTATGGTCCAATGCCGTTTATTCGTGGTCTTCCTTCGTACATCAGTTTTGCATCAAAGAAAGCATTGACAGCAGCTGCTGCGAATTACGGATGTCCGATGTTATGGGCAGAGGGCCACACGGTCACCCCTCTTCTGAGTGGTAATGAAGAATCTCTAATATTCACGGAAGATGATTTGTCTTCTAGATACGAAGACCTGGCACCTAAAGGGCAAGTTGACCTCATTGTAATAGGGTGCCCCCAAGCAAGTCTTGAGGAAATAAGAATCACTGCGTCTGCAGTTCGTTCAAGGTGCGAAATGGGAATGAGGATTCCAGATAACCGATTATGGGTTTTTACCTCTGGCCACAACTTCGATTTGGCTGAAGCGGATGGCTCAATTGCAATTCTAGAAGAGGCAGGAGCGGTTATTCTACGAGATACCTGCCCCGAAGTAACCCCTTACAATCGTAATAAATACAACCATTTGATGACTAACTCACTGAAAGCAGAGCACTATCTCACCAGTGGCTTAAACAAGATGCCAACATCTGTTGGTTCGATAGAAGACTGTGTTTCCCACGCTTTCAATCCATCACTGAGTGAAGGAGAGGTCACTCCATTGACCCCCAAGGCACAACCTCAGCATGCCTCCTCTAAGACTTACCAATCTGGCGATTGCAAAATTAATGGCGGTGGACTAAACTCCCAAGAAGACTGGGTTGTTGAGGGTCGGGCTATGGTTAGTGACGTGGCTATCACTTACCTCGGTTATGTGAATCGTGATTCAGGAGTAATCGAAGAGAAGGGTCATCCTCTTGATGGTCGTGCAATAGAGGACACAGTTCTCATCTATCCTAAAGGGTCTGGCTCAACAGTTGCTCCATACGTCTTGATGGGTCTTATCTACACAGGTAAAGGTCCTAAGGCGATTGTAAATCGTGATGTTTGTTCTCTAACTTTGCCTGCATGTAGTTTGCTAAACCTACCTTACAGTCATGGGTTTGCCGAAGATCCATGCTTAGCAGTGAACGATGGGGATTTAGTTCGTCTGAGTAATTCCTCAGGTAGTGTGACACTGGAAGTCCTCGAGCGTGTAGGTGAGTAGATGGAGATACTGGTAACCGGAGGAGCAGGTTTCCTCGGTTCACATCTTGTAGATGCACTGATCGCACGTGGCGACCAAGTAATTGTCTTCGATGACCTGTCGAGGGGCTCCTCTGACCAAATCGCAGATGGAACCACATTTGTAGAAGGCGATGTCAGGTCAATACAAGATTGGGAGCGAATATTCGAAGCACATTCTCCCAAAGTAATACATCATCTTGCAGCAGTTAACGGCACTAGAAGATTCCACAAAGAAGCAGATTTAGTTGTTGATGTGAACATTAACGGTACCAGGAATGCTTTGCAGTTAGCCAAAAAGCATGGATGTCGAATGATATTTTATTCATCTCCTGAGTCATTTGGAGAGCAGGAATCAATGCCTCTCTCTAATGATTCGGAAAGCCTATTTCCTCCTGCTCATATTCATCAAAGGCACTCTTATGGTGCATCGAAGCATATTGGGGAATTACTTTGCCAATTTGAAGTAAGAAATGGACTAGATGTTCGCATTGCAAGACCATGCAATGCTTACGGTCCTCGTTTACATGGTGATGATAATGGACAGGTAGTGTCGATGATGATGGCTGCAGATCCAATTGTAGTGCACGGTGACGGTAGTCAAACTAGGTGTTTGACTTGGGTTGGAGACGTTATCGACGGCCTTCTCACACTAACTGATATGGATGGATTGGAAGGAGAGGCATTCAATCTTGGCTCCACTGATGAAATCACTATGTTGGAATTGGCAAATCTGATTTCAAAGGTTCGTGGCGTTGGAATAATTCACGGCGATGCTAATCATGGTGATAGCAAAAGAAGGCTTCCAGATGTTTCCATGAATGAAAAAATCTCTTGGAAAGCTACAACCAACCTTTCTGATGGCCTTGATCAACTTCGATGATAGGTAGCGAGGTGGCCCCAGTCTTGTGGGCTCGGTGTCAATCTGTCCATACCGTGTTGGCACAGAATAGATAGTCCTTCATCGGGAGGGATGTTAGATGGAACAAGCATCTTCTCAACTCTTAGGGTAAGTAATCTAGCAACAGCACCTTCAGGTAGAGGGTTATCCTCGATTAATCTGCACTTCATTACCACAACTGCTAATGGGTGAATAGGACCATCGCAATCCAATAGTTCCCACTCGCTTTGTTTAGTGGGTGTGCTGGTAATGTCTGCATCGATTGCAGACTGATGAGTCGCTGCAAGGAATTGCAGTTCACATTCTCCACTCTCTACTAGATTTAGGTAGGTATCTCTTTTCATGCCATCTCTTGTCTGTGAAAGTGAAAGAATGACAAGTGGTGGTGTATTTGATACCACTGAAACGCTGGTCATTGGAGCTATATTTTCCTTACCATTACTGCGGGTAGAAACTAGTGCGAGAGGTCTAGGTGATGCGGCTGCAGATAACCACTTGCTTCTACTCGAATGTCCTAATTCGTCCATGTCGATTTCTATTTCAGCCTTAGGAGTATCTCTAATGAACCAGTGGTCTAAATCTCCTTTCTCAATTTCCTCGAGAGCGTATTGAGTGTAGTTTCGATATGCATTCCATTCAGAAATAACCTCGGAGTCATCGCCTCGCTCTTCTTTTCTTTGAATAGAAGAATCCGCATAAGCAATACATTTCTTCAGGAACTCAATAATCACAATTTTACTAATCTTGAACCCTCCTTGAATTGTACTCTTCGCGTGTCATTAGAAGTTTGGCTGGAACGCCGCCCCACACTTGATTCGCAGGTATGTCTGTTGTGACCACTGCGCCTGCAGCGATAACACAACCGGTATTCAGCCTCACTCCAGCAACAATTGTAGCATTAGCTCCGATCACTACCTCGTCTTCCACAATTACTGGTTTCCATTTTCCGTTGGAAGGAGGGTGTCTGTCATTTGTTAATGTGGCGTTTGGGCCAATGAATACATTATTGCCGATCACACATTTATCAGCAACATAAACCGAACCCTGTATTCTACAATGTTCTCCTACAGTAACATCTCTTCCAATATGAGATAGGGCGCCGATATTAGTGCCGTTACCCACGTTTTGGCTAGCAACGATACATGGAAGCCATGCGGTCGCTCCACTAGGGAGTTCAACCATTTGGCCACTTAGTTCATTCATTAATTCCCAACTCACGCATTAGCATCGAGACATGACCTTTCGCTTTGACATTGTAACGAGAGAATGTCAAATCACCATTTTCATCTATAACGAATGTTGATCTTGCACATCCCATGTACTCTCTGCCGTAGTTCTTTTTCATTCTCCATGTTCCGAATGCCTCGTGAATTGAACCATCTTCATCCATCAATAATGGGAAATTTAATTCCTTCTTGTCGATGAATTTCTCATGACTTTTAACCGAATCTTTGGATACTCCAAAAACTTGGTAGCCATGTGCCTGAAGTCTTGCCATGTCGTCACGAAAATCACATGCTTGTGTTGTGCACCCAGGTGTTGAATCTCTTGGATAGAAATACAGAATTACCTTTGTCCCGCTTTTAATTATCTTCTCTAATTCATGTTCTGTTCCTTTGGAGTCAAGAGCCTTAAATTGGGGGGATTTATCTCCGATTTCAAGTGTTATTGCTTCTGCCATGACCTACTCCAAGAAGTGATGGCAAATCAAGGCTTGGATTAGGCGTCTGTAGAGTATTATGTCTCGGAATGCCTCTTTTATGCAAGATGAATAATTAAACGCTCATAGTGCATGAAATCACACATGGGCATCGGTTGTCTTATAATCCTCCGGAGTAGAACGACAGATATGGCCGCTAGTCGTATGTCTAGGAGATGTCGCAAGTTTATGCGGCAAATTCACAAGGCTACGACCAAGTATGCCCTTCAGGAAATAGCCTCCAGTGTCCAGAGTGAACTGGACAGGCGCAACCTGTCCTATGAGGAAGCCCTCAATCTTGGAAACATCATCCAGAACAGGGCGGATATCCTACCTGGTGATGAGATTGTTTACGCTGTTTCTGACAGAGACTCCTATCGCCGAACCCTCGAATTATATCTCAAAGACGGTATACTTACTCAGGCAGAGCAATTACTTCTTTGGGAGGAAAGAAGGCGCCTTGGAATCGGCGACCAAATTCATAATCATCTGATGGAGCAATTGTTAGCTGCATGGACTAGGCAGGGCAAAACTGTCCAAATCCATGCTTTCAAAGGAGGGATGACTGATGTCCAGTAGGAAAGTAGCAGTCTCTATTCTGATGGTATTACTTCTACAGGTTACCGTACCGATGATTCCAGTAGATGCTACAAGCGGACGCTCAAATCCAGATTTCAGCGTGTCTGTAATGACTCTTTCATCCGGGGGCTCCGTAGATGAATCTGGTCAGTACAAGTTAGCGCCAGGCGAGCACATCATCCGTATCGTCGTTTCCAATCAAGGTTCAGTTGCGGGTTCAGTTACTCTAAATCTTGATCACAAAGCATCGGCCTCGTCTCCAGAAACCCAAATCACGTCGTTAAACATCAACAATATCGGCGCAGCGTCTTCTTCAAATCCAATTTTAATAAATTGGACTGCGTTATCTGGCGACGATCAAACAATTTTCGCTCGTGTTGTGTCAATTGATGATCAAGTAACTAATAACAACGAAAGAAGACTCGACTTCGATGTAACGATGTACCATCTCGGTAATGTCTTGGGCGACAATGTCCCTGGGCCAACTCCTGGATTTGCAGACTTAAGGTTGAATCATTCGATTCATACTTACGAAGCTACTGTGAAGAATGATGGAGTAATGGCCATTTCTGCAGTATACGAGTTAAACTTCACAGATACCAACAACCCAGCCAATCAAATGTCTTACTGGTCGAATACACTTACGCTCCAGCCAGGCAGCATACTCTACCCTTCCAACGGAGCGACACTCTCTGCATCTTTCGATGCAACCTCGTTAATGGGCTCGTGGACTTTGGTTACAAAGGTATATTTCAATGGGACGGCATGGAGTAATACTGTAGTTAGAAGCGTGATTACTGTAACATTCTCTGATTTCATTATTGACGTATCAACGCCAGGAGATCGAGCGATTGAACCTGGTGCTACGACTTCTCTGACTTGGATTATTGCTAACATCGGTAGTGCGGATAGCCTAACAGTTGAGTTGGGTTCTGACCAAGGATGGCATGATGATGGCCAAGAAGGCAATGTCATTAATCTGGATGCGGGTGAATCTACAAGTTTCGTCGTTCCTGTTACAGTACCTGCTAACGCAGTCAAGCCAACACTTGAGAACATATACCTGAATCTTTCTAGTTCATCTTCAGAACCGTACACTGCTCGAAGTGTGGCTCATGTAATGGTGGGCGACCAGTTCCAAGCAACCGTAGTAGCTGAAGTAAATCCAAGAACAGTAACGCCTGCACAAGTCTCAACTCTTGAGTTCGTAGTAATCAATTCAGGTAACATCCCAACATCGTTTGATGTCGAAACGGGGTTCTCCTCATCTGCTGAAAACTGGGAGATTAGTTTGATTTCTGGTCCAGTAACTGATGTTATGGCAGTGGGCGAGAATCGCTCAATCTTCGTATCAGTAACCCCTGCTCCAATTTCATTCCCTCTCGATGCAGGGGAAAGGAATTCAGCAGGTGATAGCCTTTACACATGGCTGTCTGCAACTCCTTCAAATGGCGGTATTCCTGCAATCAACTCTACTCAGATGATTGTTAGGGCTGTTATTGCCGTTGATCCCGGCCCAGAGACCGAAAACCTTGTTCTTACCGAAGAAGAAGTAAAGCAAGCAAACGGTTCAGGAGGAATCGATAGGATTCTCTCTTTATCCGTTGAAGTGCGACATAACCTTGGTGGTGCAGTCACTGGCGGAGTCGATGCCAACATTACTGTGGCAAATACTACCTTTACTCCATCCAATAACGGTGGTAACAATGAAGTTGCAAGATGGGCTACTAGTATCACGCCAGCGAATGTTACAAATCTCGAAGTTGGAGAGATTTTCCAATCATGGTTAGCAATCGATGGGCCTGCTGATGAGTTACCTCTTGCAGGCGAGATAATACTTCCAGTTACAGCCACTCCTATTCTTTCGGCTGGGCAGCAAGCAAATGGCGTTCTTGCAAGCAGTGTCACAAGAAATATCAGGATTGTTATTCCTACCGTTACAGATGGGGAAATCATAACCGACGAGATATTGGAGGCAGATGTCGGTAATCTAACCGAATTCCAAATAAAATTAGCGAACACAGGTAATGACTTATCTTCTTACAGATTAGTAATTGAAGACGACCTTCCTGAACTGTGGTCTGCAAGTCTCGAAACAGATGACTCATCAAATCCATCAATCGTTCAAAATTTATCAGCCTCGATGGCAGATCATCCAGTAACAGGGAATGCTCACATCTCCAATGTAACTCTAAGAGTTACTACAGACCCACAAGCTCCTGCAGATACTCTACAACCAATTAATATCAGAGTCGAAGATAGAGAAACCGGTGCCTTGCTATCGATGAATACTCTATTGATTAGAGTTGAGGAATCGATTAATTTCGAGTTAATGCCAACTAATCACACAATCGACTTATCTCCTTATGAGACCCCTCTTACTCGAGTTTACATCAATAATACCGGTAACGTAGCGACAACATTTGCAATATGGCTAGATGAGTCCATGGAGAATAATGTTGACTTTACAGTTGAGTCGTCAACCGAAGTTGTAATTGCCCCGGGATACACCGACTCTGTTAAGATCAGATTAACTCCAAACATGGAAGCTAGTGCAGATGACGTTCATATGACCACACTCTGGGTCTCTGCCGTTGGTGGAATGAACCTTTCAGCATCCATAGTAGCAAACATAACCGCTGATCACCACTTAGAAATCTTGGCTCTAGAAACAATCTCTGTAACACCGGGTGTCGTAGAAGTTATCGATGTCGAGTTCTCTAACAGTGGTAATCTTGAGGAAACACTGAATGTTACGGCTACAATAGAAGGCAACTGGACCTCTTCATGGAATCAAGACCAGATGGTATTGCCAATAGATGGTTCCTTAGGAAACGATCTAACAATTACTATACCTGAATTGGGAGGAGAGGATACTCTTGGAAATGGAGACACTCACAATGTGACAATCAGTCTGTATAGTTCCCAAGATGGTAGTTTCCTTTCAAGTAGAACAATCACTCTAGTCGTTGCTCCTTTATTCTTAGTTGAACTATCGAATTGGCCAGACGAGATGCTATACCATCGTTACTGGGATCGAGACTGGAGTGTAACTGTGACAAATGTAGGTAACAAGGATGTCACTGTAGATTTGGAGTTCGATGTACTCAAACCCGGCCTTGAGATAAATTCTCTCGCTTGGGAGGTTGATGCTACTGCTCCGAATAGTCTGGTTCTTCCAATCGGCTTTCCTGTTAAGTTGGATTTCACTGTTGAAGCAAAGGAGTTTGAACCAGACATATATCTCGAAGCATTGCTAAGGCTGAGGATGACGCCTTCAGATTCTGAAGTCACAGGAGCATCAATCGCAGAAACTTCACTCAAAATGTCAAGGATGTTCCCTTACCAGGATTACAAATTGCAACCCTCTGGAGATGATACAAATCTAACAGAGGAAATAATTTGGTCTCATATACCGGTTGGCACTGATACTTCTGTAGAATACATTATCGAATTATGTGGTGCAGAAAGGAGAGTCAATTTGTCTACACTTGGCTTGGATAGCCAAGATTACAAGTGGGGCTTTGCGATTGAAGCAGATGGTGAAAACCAAGACTTAGATCTTTCAAATGATTGCGAAGGTAGCGCGCATTCAGTAATCTCATTACCTGCAAGGCCAAGTTGGGAAACCACCAATCCTCTAGAAATAATAATTGATTCTCCAGATAGGCCAAACATTCTCAGTAACGACGGATATGATCTAACATTCAGGTTGTATCACCCAGATGATAATAATGGATTCACAGAGTATACAGAAGCAACTTTCTCATTCTACTTCGCCACATTTGCAGACCCGCAAATCTCATCCTTTGGTTTCAAGGACGATACTCTAGAAGAAGGTGCGATTACTATCATAACAGCAACAATTGAAAACATGGGCACCTCAATTGCATTAGGTATTGCTAGCGAACTAGTTTGTGATGGCTTCGATGTTGAAAATGCAAAGCAGGAGCACGGAGTCTTATTCCCGTCTGATCTTTCAATTATCTCCCTATCTTGGGAAATCGAAACAGATGAACTTGATTGGTGGTCGCAATCATCTGAAGTTAGTTGTGAACTATTCGTTACCGGAAATTCCTGGAACGGTACTTCACTAGAAACTCGTTCGAAGACGATAGAAGGTTCAGTTGAATCTTGGTCTCCTGGCGTCGGTGTATCTTTCATTGCTATGCTTGCGTTAATTATAGCGTCAATTGGACTGTTGAGACTAGTTGGTCAGAATGACAAATTCCGTCTTGCAGCAATATACACTGGTGTAATCGCTCTAGGGTTTGCTTTCCATCTTATGGACATCGTTTCCAGTACATGGGGCGGACCTGCAATCTTACTACTAGCAGCCCTTTGGGTCTGGGTTATGGCCTGGAAATCATCCGTAGAATTCCAACTAATCCACGAGGATTACCAAAGAGCTCGCAAAGGTATCAGTACAATGTACAGCGACCACTTCGAAGTTCTATCAAATTCTAAGAGGCAATTATCCATAATTCTAGCAATGCCAGTTCTAGGCATGATTGGTGTGATTATTGGATTCCCTCCACAAATCAACGCTAACTCAACCAACATGATATCCCTCGTTGGATATCTTGTAATTGTTATCGGAGGAGTAGTCTTCCTGATATGGAATGCCAATCGAATGTATGGGTCACTTTACGGACGGTTAACAGAAGTTGAACTACAGGCTAGTCGCATCGAAAGAGACCTAGGGGACCCTGCTCGTCTGTTGACTGAATTGGCTAGCGATGGACTTGACATATCCGCAATAATCTCTCAACCAAAACCAAATGTGGCGGCTTCAGGTTCTGCTTCATTTGCAGATGTCGTCAACTGGGATGAGGATCTCAGCGCCTTAACAGAGGATAAATCAGAGGAATCAGATGTTACCGATTTAGAAATGGATTCGCCGGCTTCTAGTGAAATCATCGACATAGACATTGAAGACCTATTCTCAGAGGAATCAGAGGAGGTGGACGAAGATGACTGAAGAAGAATATGATGTCGGAGTTAATGACCTCGAAGATGCTCGAAAAGCCATCAGAGACTCTCAGTCAAGCGCTGATCGTTTGATTAGAGCCAGTCGTGAATTGGAACATATCGTGTATGGTGTTTCGAATGAAGAGTCATCATTAACTGCAACCGAGTATGATATTGTTGATGCTCGAACTAGTCTTGAACAACACAAATTGTACCGTGCAAAACGTTCCGTGAAGCGCGCAGAAAAAGCACTTTCGTCTGTTGAATCTGATGTTGTTGAGCTCAGAAGAAATATAGCAATGTTAAATCGACTCTTGAAAGAAAAGACACTTACTGAGGCGGAATTAGAAATAATTTTGCGCCGATTAAGAAATGCTACTGGTGCTGCTGAATTAGGCGATGTCGGATACGCTTCAGGAGAAGTCGAACAATTGATTGGCGACTTAGTAGTCGATTCAGCAGTCGCTCTCAATCCATTCCTTTTCCGTAATTTCTGGATGGGCGTCGACACTCGTTGGCCAGCAGGAGGTGAATCCGGGGTGATGATTGTTCGAATCTGTAATGATGGAACTCGTCCGATTCCTGAGATGAGGCTTGCACCACCGACTCCGGATGGTTGGCAGTGCGCTCCATCATCAATTGATTTACCAATTCTTAGACCTGGTGACGTTGTTCTAATTCGATTCGAAGTTAAACCAGGATTGAGATTCGGACTTGATGAGATTCCTCTATCAAGGAAATTAGCCATTCAAACCGGATACGAAGTTTCAGCAGGTCAAGTATCAGTTACAATACGTGTACAGAACAGAAGTATGGAAACAGTACGTGACCTTCTATTACAACCCTGGATGCCTCCAGGTTACAAGTCAGAGGTTCTTCCACTCGTGGAGAAACTCTCTCCAGACGAAATTGGAGTGGTAATAATGCCACTCGTAATTGACATGGGCGACGGAGGTGGATCCGTCGCCTGACATCATATTCCACCCGCATTCGGTTTTTGCCGACCCGGGGAGGATTGTAGAGATACGAAAAAATAAATGAGGTGAAAACGAAATGCAATATAGAAAAAATAGCAAGATAGACGAAATAAACAACGATTGGGGTTCGATTGGAATAGGTGCAATGATTGTATTCATTGCTCTGATTTTAGTTGCAGCAGTTGCAAGCGCTGTTATCATTCAGACTGGTGAAAAATTACAGCAGAATGCACAGCAAACTGGTTCTGATACCCAAGAAGAAATTGGTGGAAAGATCAACATTATCACAATGTGGGTCGGACAACAGACAGACTGTGATGCCGATGGCGCTAACGGTGATGCATGCATCACTTTAGTGTATGAATTGGCAGCTGGAAGTGAACCAATGCTTGAGGCCCAAGTAGTTTGGACAATCTCATGTACGGACAACGCAGGAACTGGGCTAGACACTGTTTATGGATTATTTGACGGTGACATTACTGGTGGAGGAGCAGCTTCTCCTAACGCTAATGGCGATGGAACAGCTGACACCACTAGAATGCATCTTGATACTCGCAATGTAGATGGTCTCGTAAAGAATATCGACAACAACGGTGCTGCAGCAGGAGTTGGAGCAGGTGGAGAGAACGACGACGATACTCTTCAACCAGGCCAAGTCTACATGATTGACCTGAAGACATCTGGTGATGCAAACGACGTTAACACTGCGGGTAACGCAGTTGCAGGCGAATGTGACCCAATTCTAAACGAGCAACACACACTGACAATCCTTGTAGAGGGTGGCGGATCAACTTACGAGAAGCTATCTTACACAAGTGTCACTGAAGGGGAATCTATTGTTTGAGGTGATTATGATGAAGAGAAACAATGAGGAAAATGAAATCGGTTCCATCGGAATCGGTGCAATGATTGTATTCATCGCTTTGATCTTGGTAGCAGCAGTAGCATCTGCAGTTATCATCCAGACTGGTGAGAAACTTCAGCAAAACGCACAACAAACAGGTCAAGATACAGAACGTGAACTTGGTGGAAAGATTACCATCAACAGCGTTCTGATCAAAGACGTTACTTCCATGAGATTATCTTTTGAATCTGCACCAGGTAGTGGAGTTCTAGGTACTGAAAATATCGCATGGCAGGTTTCCTGTTCTAACGCAAACTCTGGCGGCTACAATTTCATAGCTGATGTTTTCGGAGACAATGATGTAGCAGATGCTACAAGAATAGGAGACACTTTCTTTGCTTCAGACCCTGATTCAGATGGTTTAACTCCTGGTAACAGTGTAGCAACAATCGACCCAGGAGCAGCATATGTCGTTGACATTGTTCTTGACGGTCTAGGCGCTGATGGAATTGATACTGCAGGAAGAGATTGTGGATTTGACGATTTAACAGTTAATGACCAAATGACTCTATGGATACACGTAGAAGGCGGCGGTTCAACTTACGAAACGCTTTACATCTCGTCAACATCGCCAGGTACAGCATTAATCTGATTTGATATAGCTTCACAATCGCTTCTATTGAGGCAGTTGTAGGCTATATTATGGAGGAGAAAAAATGGCTTGGCCATTTGGTAGCAGTGAGAGGTCTGGTGAAACACCGGGCGACCTTTCTGAGGAGCGCTTGCGCGTAATGTCTAACATTGCGATCGAGCAGGTTCCTATGCCTGATGAAGGCGAATTAACAGAAGAGGACGCTTGGACTATTGCTCCAGGCCCCACAAGAGCTCGACTGAACAGTTCGGGGTCCTTGCCGACTGCAGCATCTGCTGCTAGTCAGGTACAGACTCAGGCGAATGTTGACACATCAGGTCTTGAGCGACTAATATCAAGTCGCTTAGATATGGTGGAGGACGTTCTACGTATGGTTGAAACAAGACTGGAAGACGGTGGCACTGTCGGTGCTGTTCATTCTGGTGAATCTGGTGATTCTGCAATAGGTGATGGCGATACTATCGTCACCGCCTCTGGAGATGTAATCAGTGGAGTTTCCTCTGAACGTTTGATGTCTGAAGATTCAGCACCGCTACTAGAATTGTACGAAGCTCAGGCTTTAGCATCTAACCCCTTCCTAATCGCTCCGGCGCATTTGGGAGATGGAGTAGATGGAGCGGTCGGTGCGCCGACCGTAGCAGCACTTCTGCTGGATCATCTGTCTGGCATGGCAGCAGTCTCTTTCGCCCAAAAGGCGATGAGTTCTGGTATGCTAACTGCAGATGAAGGAAAGCATGTATTGGCAATTGTCCAAATGGCGGCCCCAGGTGATACTGAGAGCGCCCTTGAAGACCATTTGCCACACAGAGAATTGCTAACATTCTCGGCTATGATCTCCAATTGGAGACGAGCACGAGCACTCAGAGGTGAAGAGTGAAATGGGTAGCGTAGCAGTTGGAGCCATGGTTGTAGGAACTTCCATGCTCGTAGTATTTGCATTAGCAATGGCTACACTCGAAGCGCAGGTGGATGATTCCATAGCGCAAATCGAGGCAACTGCTGAGCCCGTATCAATCTTCACAATTGAGGATGCGACTAACGTCGAAGGAGCGGTGGTGTCTTTCACCATCAATAATCCAGGAACAGGTTATTCATCAACGCCAGGGAATTCAACCCTTGTCGAAGTGAATGATAGTTTCGGATCCTTCAGCGCGAACCTAGTGATCTCCGGTGGTGCAGTTACAGGACTAACTGTTCTTGACCACGGATCATCGTATCTCTACGCCTCCACGTACTTTCTGGAGGTCACTGGTTCACAAAACGGCACTAATCTGAATATTACAGCCAATCTTGGAAATTTGGTTTATCTAAACATAACCAATGATGGCAGCAAAGATATCAAAACCGACTTTGCTTGGCTGTTTACTGACGGTAGCGCCCCAATAAATCTCTCAAGGAGTCATGATGGTTATTCACCGGATACCATCTTCCCTGGCGAGACTTTAGAATTCTACTACCGCAGCGGAGCCCAAGTCGCTGCCAGTAGAATTGCTATTACGATAGATGGCGTAACTAAGTCATCATCTGTTGTCTGAGGTGATTTCATGGCAGATGGTGGTGTTAGTTCAATGATTTTGCTGGTAACTTCATTGTTACTTAGCGGAGCTGCTTCTGTTGTTTTACTCGAATCATGGGGCAATGTTGCTGAAGCAAATGCGGACAGTGCCTCAGGTAAAGTGGCAGACGCTGAAACTGACATCTCTTTCAGCGGTGATAGGAGCGATGTCTTACTCGACACATCAGGGGTCGACCAAGAAATAACTCTCTACTTCCAAAATTCAGGCGTTAGGTCCTTGGATAAATCTTCTTTCTCAATTTTCGTTGATGGTGTTCCTTCAGCATCAACTGGTGCTGTTACGTTGTATCCTACGAATGGCGTATGGGCATCAAATTATGTTCTCAGAGTTACAGTTACAGATCCTAGTTTTAGTTATTCAGACCAAGATATTGCCACAGTTACAATTGTAGTTCAGTCTACTTCTGTAGATGGAGCCAAAGGTACCGATTCAGAAACCGCAGAGGTGAGATTGAGTGTTTGACGACCCACCAAAACCAGTAGAAGACGGCTATGAGTTCACTCTCGAGCAAGACAGTTTGTCTAATGCAATGGGAGCTAGGCTACCAAATAGAAGTCTTTGGATGATTCAAGGAGATGTTGGAGCAGGTAAATCCCTGGTAAGCCAAAGATTGGTTTACGGACTACTTGAAAACGGCTCAAAATTATTAGTTATCACAACTGAACTTACTACACGTGGATGGATTGAGCAGATGGAATCCATCGGATACCCTGTTACAGAACATATTGCAAGTGGAAGACTCCTAGTATTTTCAAGATTTGGAGTAATTGCAGAATCCAAAGATGGAGTCGATTTATTCGACGTACTGGATTCAGAAGCAGTCGAAATGGCAGACGTGGTTGTTGTAGATTCAGCCTCTGCACTAATGCCGACTGGTCTGGAAAATTCAGAACAGCAAAATGTATTACAAAAGTTGCGAAGAATTTGCAGCGAATCCCGTTCCTTACTATTGACAGTTGATCCTCATGAAATGGATAGTAAACTATTACACAAGTTGCGTTCAACTTGCGAAGTGTTACTTGATATGAATGCGAATATGATTGGTGGAGACATAAAGAGAACAATTGTTGTAACCAGGTTTTTGCGAGCGGCAGGCCCCGTTCAATCTAGTGTTGGTTGGAGAGTTGAACCTTACATGGGCTTCATTGTAGATATCACGGCGGTGAGCTGATGGCTGAGGAGGAACTCAAATTCCAGCGTGGCGATTTAGAATCCGTCATGGCTGCTCATCCTCACGTAGCACTTTGGGTGAAGGACTTCGAGGCTAAATATGGCAGCCGCCCTTACTATTACGGCCCTCTAGATAGGGAGGCTCGAAAGATTCAGCCAATGAATCTAATCTACATCACAAAAGAGCCGATTTTCGTTCACATGTATCGGCCAGTTGATTCAGATGGCTCTCAAGGCCAAACGCTGTGGTTCGGATTGGAACCTCAACTAACAGACGAAGAAGAAAACATTCGTCGCACACTAATCGAAGTTTTACTACAAGAAGCTCCAAGTGCACCTAGTTTCACAACTGATGATGAATTCGAGAACATTCTTTCGGGAATGATTGATAGATATACAGTGCTAGACTCTGATGCTAGAACCTCAACACGCAGGCAAGGGCGCATGTGGGAAGTATTGGGAATGGATGACAAGAGAATTATTGTCACCAAGGAACAGAGAGATAGATTGCGCTACATCATTATTCGCGATTTGATTAGAAACGGTCCGTTGGAACCTCTACTTTCAGATGAGATGCTGGAAGACATACACTCTGTTGGATTGAAGCACGTACACATGGACCACAAAGTGTTCGGTATGGTCACTTCAAACATAAGATTCCGTGAAAGAGATCTTCTCGCTAGATACCTAAGAGCAATGTCCGAAAGAATTGGGCGACCAGTATCGGATAATAAACCGATTATTGATGGTGCTTTGCTAGATGGTTCACGTATTAACATCATATTTTCAGATGACGTATCAATGCTAGGTCCATCGTTCACAATCAGAAAATTCGCTGAAGAAACAATATCGATTACTCAACTAGTACAATGGGGCACAATGAGTGCTCAAGTTGCAGCTTACATCTGGCTTTGTCTTGAGTTCGGAATGTCTGTGTTGGTAAGTGGAGAAACTGCATCCGGTAAAACCACAACGCTGAATGCAATTTTGCCATTCATTGACCACAATGTCAAGATATACTCTGCTGAAGATACACCTGAAGTCAAAGTAAGACACAAGATTTGGCAGAGGCTGGTTACTCGTGATTCCAAAAATGAAGAAAGCAGAGTTGAAATGTTCGACTTGCTAAAGGCAGCACTGCGTTCTCGACCAAGATACATTATCATTGGAGAAATTCGTGGTGTAGAAGGAGCAACCGCTTTCCAGGCTATGCAGACTGGTCACCCAGTTATCGCTACATTCCACGCATCATCTATCGTAAAGATGATTCAGAGATTTACTGGTGACCCAATTAACGTTCCAATCCGTTTCTTCGATAACTTAAACTTCGCAATTTTCCAAGAAGTTGTAGAATTGAATGGTGGTATCGCAAGACGTATTACTGGAATCGACGAAGTTATTGGCTACAATAAGCACAGTGACGGTGTTCTAACAAGAGGAATGTTCGAGTGGGACCCGATTAAAGATAAGCACTACTTCCGTGGTATGTTCCAATCACATCTACTAGAGAATAAAATTGCAGCATTGGCTGGTTTTGAAAACAAGAGAGACATTTACGATGAAGTATCACGAAGATCTGAAGCAATTCAGACAATGGTGGACAGAGGACTAACTCATTACGACGATGTGTTTGACCTTTTGAATTTGTATTACAATGGCGGCTGGGATGCATTCCGCGCAGCCATCGACACATGGGTCAGCATTACTGAACGCTGAAATTGGAGATGATTTAGATGGAACGTATGGCGACTTGGCAGATCGCCCTGCGCCGTCTAGAGATGCCAGTTTCTCGTTTCCTGTTATTCTTCATATTACCTGCTGCATTTGCAGGATTATTTAGCGCAGCGCTAATGATTTGGCTAACCGGGGGCTTTTCAGAAGGAGGGTTATTCGCTGGATTCACCGGAATATTTCTTCTTATTCTATTACCTGTTCTTTCAGGTGGAGCAGCAATCTATTTCCCTGTACTGGAAGTAAATCGGTCCGCTATTTTAATTGAGAAAGAGATGCATATGTTCATTACAAGAATGGGAATCTTATCATTAGGAGAAATTGGTGCAGATACTATTTTCGACATTTTGAAACAGATGAAAGATTATGGTGAACTTGCACAAGAAGTTCAAAGAATTGAGACACTTGTAGACAAATGGCACACTTCTTTACCTGAGGCTGCTAGAATTGTGGCACAACAATCACCATCTCCTCTTTGGTCGGACTTTTTGGACAGAATGGCGTTCTCTATCGAAGCAGGTCAGCCGATTGATGCTTTCATGCGTGCTGAACAAGAAACAGTTGCTGAGCAGTACAATACAATCTACGACACCCGCTTGGAGAGTGTAGATACCATGAAGGAGATTTACGTCTCTTTGGTTTCAGCAGGTCTTTTTGGATTAGTTATCGCAGGAATCCACCTAGTTCTTTTCGAAATAGGAACAGGTGGTTCAGAAACACCTATCGATGTAGCCACAAGAATTAGGTGGCTACTTTTGGCAGGATTTCTGTTCGTTGTAATTCAAGTTGGTGCGCTATTCGCCTTTAGAGCAACCATTCCTGAAGACCAAACATTCGCCAGAGATGAGTTCACTACGCCATTCCGCCTTCTTTTCAAACAGACTTGGCTTGGAGCAGGAATCATTAGTATTCTGTTGCTAGTACTGACTACAATTATCGTGATATCTTATTGGGAAGGGCTCACTGTAAGTTGGGATAAATATGGTTTGATTATTCTTGCAATTCCACTAACTCCGCTATTAATTCCTTCAACACTCGTTCAAAGAGAAGAGAAAAATGTTCTACGTAGAGATGAAGCCTACCCTGATTTCGTTAGAGCACTTGGTGGTACTGCACAGGCTAGAAGTGCAGAGCCAAGCGCTACAATCAGGGCGCTAAGAGGAATCGACTTCGGAACTCTGGACCAATCAATCGATCGTCTAGAGAAGCGATTGTCCACTCGAATCGACAGCGAAAGAGCTTGGGATTATTTCGCAGCAGATACCAACTCCGCTGTAATTGCGAGGTACAATCGAATCTACATCGAAGGTTCTCAGTCATCAGGTGAACCTGCTGCTACTGCGGATATGGTTTCAAAATCGGTCACTAACTTACTTTCATTGAGGAGACGAAGAAGTTTGTCTGCATCTACCATGTGGGGAGTTGCATTTGGATTGTTGATATCTTCTGTAGTCTCACTAAACGTTACGATTTCTATTGTATTGCAATTAGGTGAAACTATTGCAGGGGTTGCTACTAGCATTGCCGAATCAACCGATATCAAATCGATTACCGATTCCTCAGGCGGATTCGTGTTACCGGTAATGGAAGACCCTAGTGCTGTTGATGACAATATCATGATGTTCAAAATCATCGCATCCATACTAATCTTAATTCAGGTTTTAGCAGTGTCTATGATTGCTACTAGGCTACGTGGTGGTGGCTTCACAAGCGCTATTGGTCAAACCATTCAGTTACTCTGGGTTGCAGCATTAGCAAGTCTAGTTTCATCGGTAATCCTTGATGGAGCATCATCGATGTTCAGCACATGATTAGCGACGGTTTTCTTCTGCTATTCTCTTCTTAGTAGCAGTCCATGAACAGATTGGACATTTTGTCAAATCATGATTCCTAGCAGGACAGTATTCTCTTCCAAAGAAGATTATTTGCAAATGTAATTTATTCCAAGAATCTCTTGGAAATAGTGCCTTCAAGTCCTTTTCAGTTTTTACAACGTTAGTTCCGTTAGACAAACCCCATCTGGCTGCGAGGCGGTGAATGTGTGTGTCGATTGGGAATGCCGGTACTCCAAAGGATTGAGCCATTACTACACCTGCTGTCTTGTGACCAACGCCAGGTAAATCCTCCAATTGCTCGAATGTCTGTGGGACTTCTCCATCATACAAGTCACAAAGCATCTGGGATAGAGTGGAGATATTGCGGGCCTTAGTAGGCGCTAATCCAACCTCTCTGATCATGCCTAGGATATCTTCTACTGGTAACTCCGACATCTTCTTGGCATCAGGTCCTCTTCTGAATAGTTCAGGTGTAACTTGGTTCACCTTTTTGTCGGTGGTTTGTGCACTCATCAAAACTGCAACTAGCAACTGAAATGGTGAATCATGGTCTAATGGAACGGGAGTTTCAGGGTATAATTCCTCTAGCATCACTAGAATTTTCGAGGCCTTCAGAGAGCGTTTCATATGCTCACCTTTGGTAGTTAACAGCGTACTCTTCGCCATTTCTCCAGGACCATATGAATCCTATAATTACAAACCCGAACGGGATTATGTTACAGAAGAAAACAACTTCTGGTGCCCATACTTCCTCAGAACCACCTGTTGCTAACCAACCTAGGTAGCCAACGATTGTGCCTGGGAAAATTGATAAAAATCCAATAATTACTGCTCTAAGAAATCTCATTATATCACCCAATTAACCTCGCATTCATCTCTTCTGCGCCTAAAGAGTTCAGAATGTCTCCATCCTCTAGCCAACCTTTGCGAGCAACCATCACTCCGTAGTCAATATCTCCTAGGCCCTTTATTGAATGTGCATCTGGATTAATCACTACCGGAACTCCCAATTCCTTGGCTCTTTTACAGAATCTCCAATCTAGGTCTAGTCTGTAAGGTGAGGCGTTGAGCTCTACGGCTTTCAATTCGCCTTCCTTATTTGCTTCAGACATGTATTCGAGGACAGTATGTAGGTCGACTTCGTACCCATCTCTTCCTTGTAATATTCTTCCAGTTGGATGTCCAAGTACCGTTGTGGCAGGATGATCAAGACACTTCAGGAGGTCTTCGGTATTTTGAGATTCATCCCGACTTCTCCATTTCCCCATGGCATGTACGCTAGCGACTACGTAGTCAATTTGTGATAATACATCATCTGGGTGATCTAACTTACCATCTTCGAGTATATCCGATTCGACTCCGGAAAATAATCTGAAGTCTACTCCGTCTTTTTGCCACTCAGCATTGTAATCTTGCATTGTAGCATGCTGAGCCAGTAATTCATCTGCGCTTGCTCCATGGGCTATTTGCAAGGTAGGTGAATGGTCTGCGATTCCTAACCAATTCCACCCCATGCGCCTTGCAGCATCTGCCATTTGTTCCAAACTTGCCTCTCCGTCAGATAGAGTGGTGTGGTTATGCAATGCTCCTTTAATGCTGGACAGAGTAATCAATTCAGGGAGTTCTCCTGCTGCTGATGCTTCAATCTCCCCTATGTCCTCTCTAAGTTCAGGTGTGACATATTTTAGTCCTAGGTGGGAGTAAATGTCCGCTTCATCCACTGCAGGCAATGATGTAGCAGCGGCTTCAAGGCCAGTCAAATCTGTTTCAGGCATTAATCCGAATTCATTCAGTTTCAATCCCTTGTCCTGTGCAACCTGCCTCATGCGAATATTGTGTTCTTTGGAGCCAGTGAAATATGCTAGAGTGAATGGGAATACATGAGGAGGGACTAGTCTTACCTGAGCGTCGATTGTGCCTCCGGATTCGAGTTGTTCGTAACTTTCGCCTCCTATGGCGTCCAGTACATTCGCATCAAGGTGGCCTAGGCTAAATCCATCTTCAAATATCGATGTGTCAAGAATTACAGATACTTTAGAGTCTCCTGCGCCTTTGACATCGGCTATTCCTTTCAATGACAATATGGCATTAGTGACCATTTCAACATCATCTGGCTGTACTGCTGCTACAATATCTAGATCGCCAATAGTTTCTCTTCTTCTTCTGGCAGAACCTGCAAGTTCTGCTCTCTCAACTCCTGTCAGCTTCTCGATCATTGACAGGAATGTTTGACCATATCTTAACCCAATATCTAGTCTTCTTCGTGCAGAGAAGCGTGCTAGTAAGTCGATTCCATCAAGGATACGTTGTTGGCTCTTAGCTCCGAAACCCTTCATTGGTGCAACTTCGTTTTTCACACACGCTTCCTGAAGGTCGGCTACTGACATGACGCCTAATTCGTCATGAAGGACCTTTATTTTCTTAGGACCAACACCTGGGATGCCGAGCATTTGGATAAGTCCCTCAGGGGTGTCTTCATGAAGAGAAACCCAATCTTCTGGCCATCTGCCTTCGCCAACAGCTTGTGAAATAGCAGACCCGAGTCCTTTGCCAATTCCTTTGAGGCCAAACAATTCACCACTGGCCACTAACTCTCCCAAATCTTGAGATAAAGAACCAATTAGTCTAGAGCCATTTTGGTAAGACCTTGTACGGAACATATTTGCTCCCGAAAGTTCCAGAAGAATAGCCATCTGGTGAAGGGCTGTACTAATCTGATTGCGGCTAAAGAACGGCGGTCCGTTCATTCGCGGCTTGGGTAGTGTCCAAGATGCTCCTGCCATGACACTTCCACTGAGTACGGGTTGAAGAACCCCTGCCTATTGGCATGGTCATGGTCGAGGTAGGGGTAATCGAAGTTTTAGCCCAATCCATGTGCTTCATCTCCTTGACAGCATTCATTTTCATTGCGACATTTTCTCGTAGTGAGAAGTTAGAATTGATGGCGCAGAACTTCATTATGGCGTCTTTACTTACCACTGCAGGTATATTGTGGTGGCTTTCTCTTTCAGGTGGCGAGTTATGGGGATCAAATTATCTCCCTAAGCCGTTGTCTCTTCTATGTGTGATAATTGCAATAGCGGCAAGGCTGAATATCAAAGGACAAAACGTGTCCTTTGGAGCTAACCCGCACAACATCGGTAAATCAGATGACGAGGAATAATCAGATAATTTCGCCTTCGTCTTTAGATTCATCAGCCATCTTCTGGTCGATGAAGGTACGCATGTATTCTGGCAGTTCGCCATTTACAAACACAACATCGCTAACAGCGTCTAGTTGCTTTAGAGAGTAATATATCTGCATGGCAGTCATTGGTGTTGATGAACATCCTACGCATCCTCCATCAAGGGATAGCATAACGTTACCATCAGCAGTGTCGATAACAGTAACTACTCCATCGTGAGCGTCAAGAACTTCTTGAACAGGTCCAATCTCTTTGAGTACCTCTTCAGCAGTTATTGCCATGTTCCCGGGTGATAGCCGCTCATCTATCAACCATCGCATTCAAGTCACAGAGCAATATACGCTTAGACATGGGGCTATTTTCTCGTGCTGAAGAGTTTGAATTCAAGGTATCTGGAATGGATTGTGGAGGCTGTGAACACAAAATAGTACGCACACTTACTGGCATAAGAGGTGTCAAGAAAGTAGAAGCCTCAGCATCTCAAGGGTCAGTTTCAGTCACTGCTAAAGGTGTCGAATCCGGTATTCTCAGTGAGGCAATTACTAGTGTCGGCTTCAAAGTCGAATGATACCAAAACGCTAGAATCCTTGCTTTAATCGGGGGATGTCCTTATGAAGGGGACTTTTGTCGCCAGCCAATAAGGTGTTTATGATGGAGAATGACATGATTGCATTATACGCTGTAGTAGCATCCCTAGTTGGATTAGTTATTGCTGCATTGTTATACAAGAAAGTAGTTAGTGTGAAAATCGACAACAAAAAGGTTGCAGATATCACTGAACAAATACAAGATGGGGCTATGGCTTTCCTTAAAGCTGAATACAAGTACCTCTCAATATTCGTTGGAGTAGTAGCAGTTATACTGCTCTTCGTAATTCCAGGCGACAGTCATTTGACAGCACTTGCCTTCCTTGGTGGTGCAATTGCTAGCGTTCTAGCCGGTCTTTCGGGAATGAAGGCTGCTACTGCTGCAAATGGTCGCACAGCAATGGCTGCTCAAAAAGAAGGTCAAGCAGGCGCACTAGCCGTCTCATACAATGGTGGAGCCGTAATGGGTCTGTCCGTTGGCGGACTTGGTCTACTCGGTATCTCTCTAGTCGCTTTCTTCTTAGGAGCGGGAGATTCTGGTGAAACTAACATCCAACATGCAGCAGGATTCGGAATGGGTGCATCTTCAATTGCACTGTTCGCACGTGTAGGTGGCGGTATTTACACAAAGGCTGCTGACGTTGGAGCAGATTTGGTAGGAAAGGTCGAAGCAGGTATACCTGAAGACGATCCTCGTAACCCAGGTGTTATCGCAGACAATGTTGGAGACAACGTAGGAGATGTTGCTGGAATGGGAGCAGATATCTTCGAGTCTTTCGTTGGTTCAATAATTGCTGCAATGGTTATCGCAGATTCGAGCAATAACATGAATGCAGACTATGTAATCCTTCCAATCTTCTTGGGATTAGTTGGATACCTCGCATCTCTGGTAGGTGTCTTCTCGATGGAATTCCTGAAGAACAGTGAGCCAGGGGCAGCACTTCGTAACACCACATTCATCGGTGCAGGATTATTCTGGATTGTCGGATGGTTTGGAATTGGTTTCATGGACCTAGATACTGGAACCGAGCCAATGATTGCAGTTATCATCGGTTCAATAGTTGGTATTCTTATCGGTCTAGTGACTGAATACTACACTGGAATTGAAGATGTCTTTGGAATCAAACCAAAGGCGATTCCTCACATTGGACAGATGTCTAAGACAGGTCCTGCAACAAACGCTATTGCTGGACTTTCAGTTGGTATGATGTCCACCTTCCTTCCAATCATCTTGATTTGTTTCGGTATCTTTGGCGCTAACCATTTCATGATGGATGGCCACACTTCTAGCAGCGCTGGCGGATTTATGCCAGAGTTCGGCCTATACGGGATCGCAATGGCTGCTATGGGAATGCTTGCAACTGTTGGTGTCACAATGACAGTGGATGCATATGGACCAGTCGCAGATAACGCTGGTGGAATCGCTGAGATGAGCGGCCTAGGAAAGGATGTACGTGAAATCACAGACGGTCTAGATTCAATTGGTAACACAACCGCTGCTATCGGCAAGGGCTTCGCAATCGGAAGTGCTGCTCTAACAGCACTCGCATTATTCGCAGCATATTCTGCAGCAGCAGGATTAGGTCTTAGTCAATTGGCTCTTTCTGACCCTAAGGTCGTTATCGGGCTATTGATTGGTGGTGCTCTTCCATTCGTTGTGGCTGCAATGACCATGACCTCTGTTGGCAAGGCTGCTAACGAAATGGTTACTGAAATTCGCCGACAATTTGGTATTATGAGAGAAGCTCTAACTGCAAACACTCCAGAAGGTGTTGATCTTGACGACGTTTCCTCATGGCCTGAGAAGATTGAACACAAGGGTACAATGTATCCTGACAGTGCAAGATGTGTTGAGATTTCAACAGATGCTGCACTAAAGGAAATGGTTGGACCTGGTGTGGTTGCAATTGTTGCCCCTGTAGTCGTTGGATACCTCCTTGGTTCTCCAGCACTAGGTGGTCTTCTTGCTGGTTCTCTAGTTACTGGAGTTCTTATGGCTCTATTCATGGCTAATGCTGGTGGTGCTTGGGACAATGCAAAGAAAGCAATCGAACAAGGTCACATTGAAGGTGCACAAAAGGGCGATGATGCTCATGAAGCAGCCGTTATTGGAGACACAATCGGTGACCCATTCAAGGATACAAGTGGTCCATCTCTTAACATCCTGATCAAGTTGATGAGTATCGTTGCAGTAGTAATTGCTCCGGGCCTTACAATCACTGGATTGTTGTGAACGGGGAACCCACTAACTGAAAAATGACCAGCGGTAGGGTAGGGCATGCGTGCCATATTTGCTGCCCTACTGATGGCTTCACTATCTCTCAGCGGATGCATCAACACTGGGGATGAATCAGACGAGGATTTCGAAGTCGACTCCGTCGAAAAACCGGGCTGGCAAATAGGTGACTGGTGGCTTTACACTTTCGAAACAGCGCAGTTTGGTGAGGATACTGCTAGACTTGTCGTCACTGAAATCAGGGATGATGATGGTCTTTACATGCTGGGAATATCTTCTGAAAGGGAAGCACAGAGGCATGCGGTAATCAATCACAATCCTTTCTTGGGTCGTGTTACTATCGATGATTTATCAGTTTATGAGAATGGAGATCAACAGCCAGTATTCAATTTCCCTTGGACAGCAGGGGATACTTGGGAGTTTACTTTACTTGGAGAATACTGGTCTGCTGAAACTACTGGTTCAACTAATGGTATGGCTGTAGTGGAAGCTACTAGCGAATCTGGTCATTCAATGGAGTACCATTTCGATGGAAACCACGGATTCATCGACTATTTTGAGTGGATGAATGAGGATGATGAGTTGCAATTCCGCATGACTCTTACCAACACTGGAAACGATTACAATGGCGATGTTTGGTTCATCCGGGCAACTGATTTGAAAGATAGAGTATTCGAAGGGCCAATCGATGGTGAGATAACAGATACTTTCGTTGACAGCGGTCATCCATCTGGTATCGATTTCAATTACTATGTATTCTACATCGATGTTGCAATGCCTCAGGGTGGTACTGGCACTCTATCAGTGAAAGACCACGTAGGTAACAGCATTCTAACTAGGACTTACACGGCAGGCACACAATCACAAGAGTTGGCAACTATACCGAGTCGTACAGATGAATATACTCTAGAGGTAACTCTAACCGGTGGTCAGAGTTCAATCCACTTCATGATTGCTGGTGGAATCGAAAACTACTGGGAACTTTGAGGGAGCATTATGCCAACACTGGTCATGATGCATGGCATGACTGGTACTGCAGAAATGATGCGGCCTTTCGCAGAGAAGATATTACCTGATGGCTGGTCCTTACTGGTACCTGAGGCGGAGTTTGAACATTCTAGCCGTGGTTATACCTGGTGGCGCTATGAAGGCGGAGATCAACCCGGTCGACGCATACTTTCTGCAACTGAACTTTCTGATGTTGATTCATCACTTCTCAAGCTATCCAAGTTGATGCCGGATGAAAAATTAGTCCTTGGAGGATTTAGTCAAGGGGGAGCAATGGCTCAAGAGTTATTACAATTCGAACACGATGTTCTCGGAATCATTGCTATCGGGACAAGAGTCGTACGCCCACTGGAATTACGCCAAAGGTTACTGGAGATTCCTTCTGCCCAATTACTCTGGATGCACGGCGAGAAGGACCATCGTGTGACGCTTGATGCAGGTTTGGAGATACCAATTCTTTTTGAGGAATCTGGATGGGATGTGACGAGAATTCAACATTCCAAGGGTCACATGATTCCAATTGAATTTCATTTATCTATTCGTCAATGGCTGGAAAAGTTATAGTTAATTTTTCAATTGAATTTTCAATTTTTCAATTGGAGTTTAATTATTGTTTAATCACCGAGTGAGGAAATTGAGTAGATGACTTAAACCGCATCTTCTTCGCATGTATATGGTCACAGCCAAAGCTCCGGTTAGAATCGATCTTGCAGGTGGATGGTCAGATGCTGCTCCATTCTGTGAACAGGTTGGTGGCGATGTTGTCAATGTTGCAATCAACCATTATGCTCATGCCGAAATGACTACGGATGAAGATGGCAAAATTAGTGTCAATTATGGATGTGACATTCCGGTCGGAAGTGGGCTTGGAACATCTGGTGCGATTAATGTTGCACTTATGGCTGTAATCAAAGGCGCAGAAAACTCTGAAGAATTGGCTTTTAAGTTTGAACAGGTACTAGGAAATCACGGTGGTCGCCAAGACCAGTGGGCAGCCAGGTATGGTGGCATTCAGCATCTCAAGTTCATCGGTCAAGATGTTGAGAGAGTTCATCTAGTTCCACCCCCTTCATTCAACCGCTGGTTAGAGAAACACCTCATCTTAGCAGATACAGGTGTTCGTCACAGTTCTGGTGACTTACATGATGGCGTTTGGGCACGTTATGAGGAGGTACTGCCACATTTGATGGACATACGTCAAAGTGGCAGGGACATGGCCTCTCATGTCCAAAGAGATGACAGGTACAACCTCTGCAAGGCAATGAACTCCTACACAGCAGCAGTCGGACGCTTAGACCCAGCATTGAATGAGCCATATTTGATTCTTGAAGAGATGTCAGACGTTCTTGCTTGGAAAGGTATGGGTGCTGCAGCCGGAGGTTATGTTGGAATCATTTCGCGTAATCCGGATGCTACCAAAGAAGCGATCCCTTGGGATGTTCTTGAATGGGAAATTGATTATGATGGATTAGTTCTATCAGATGAATGACTTAACACACATTCAAGAAGGGCTACCTTGACGACTGTCCATGAGTCGAATTGTTGCAGACGCTAAATCCTCAGATGCCGATTTCATAGTATATTCTACAACCTTCTGTCCATATTGTGTTGCAGCAAAGCGTTTATTCGACGCTAAAGGTCTTACTTACCATGAAATTAATTTTGATAATGAGCCTGATGTCCGCAATGAGGTCGTATCTGAAACTGGTCACCGAACAGTGCCAGTAATTATCGATAACAGAGGAGATAACCCAATGTTCATTGGCGGTTTTGATGAAACTAACCGCTATCTTAGGTCATGAGATTTGTTCACAAATCCTCGAACTCCACGGTAAGATGTCTTAGATCTGATTTCTCCTGAAATCTTGAATCCCTCCTCTGTCATTGGGCTAGGACGGTAAAAAATGAGTCCTAACAACTTGAGGGGAGGTCGTCTTCGAGTTCTTCCACTATTTTCTGATACTCACTTTTCCAGGATTCTGATAAAACATAGCTTTCGATATCTCCATCGTCATAGTAGGTGAATGTGGGCTTACCTATGTCACTAACCAGAACTACACATTCTTCTCCATCGTCAATGACTAGTCCTCGTTCAAGCGGGTAGAAGTCGGCACAATCTCCATCCGTGCATATTTCAAAATGGTCACTCTTTTCGACTAAAGAATAAGAGATGTCGTACTCTGCGAATAATGCAGCATAATCATAGATGCATAAATAATCTGAATTTCCATATTGTTCTGAATCTGAGTCACAACCGTCTTCTTGATACTCCGGTTCAGTGATAGTGTCAAAACTATTTTTGTCCTCAAATAAATACCCGTAAAGTACTCCATCGGTGTATCCCCAGTATGTTGTTCCATAGAACTCATCCATTGGACCTTTGTTGAAATAACCGTAGATGAAGTAGCCTGCTGCGCCCCCACCTACAATAAGTATCAATACGATTAAGACTGTTGCAAATGGGGATTTCTTCCTTTTGAAAGATCCAGACATATTGCCGTCATCATCATCATCGTCATCTTCATCAAAATCATATTCCGAAAAATAGTCCTTGTCGAAGTCTTGATTCATGCTTCTTGAATGGTTTTGCGCCGCAGGTGCTATCCTTTGAACAGGTTCTTCTTCCCAGATGCGGTAACCGCCTTCGGTTGAATACCAGTGTGTCCCATCATTGGTTTTGTACCAATGGACACCATGTTCGTCATTCGGTAGCCACTCACCCTCAGGTAAGTCTTCCCAGTTGGAAACGAAGCCACTCATGTTTAATCGTGGCAATTGTAATTTATTGAACTTTGCAATTAAATCGACTGAATAATCATTTTTGGTTTAGGTATTCCCATATACATACTAATCCGATTAGAATTAATCCAAGTCCAATTGATGCAACAATAAGTCCTCCAAATGTTGCGCCAGCAACATCCAATCCAGAACTATTCAACATTTTGTCAGTCATCAAAATCGAAGGATATGCCATTAATATCCCAAGTAAGGTAGGGATTGCGCCCAATATAAGCATAAAAATACCAATTACAAAGGTACCTTTACCAAATGTTTCTTCAGTTACATTATCATTCATAGCATCTATTTCAACAGATTTCCTTTTATTGGCCTGTAATCCCAATACGGCACATAGCAAACACGCACAATATGCTACTATTCCAGAAATAACAAACAAGTAATTCAGATTTGAATACATACCTGCGACGAATATTGCAACTACTAGAATAAAGAACGAACCAATGGGGATATCATCCAATTCCAGCCATATCGGTGGTTTTGGCTCTTGTATTGCAGGGATATTTTGCTCTGAAGCCATATGCTTGCGAAGTTGAAGTTGATATATCAAATTTGTACCATCAAATTCGATAATCTACTGTTAATTTGTGTTTAGATTAGTTGGGAACCGATTTCTCGTCCGCTAGATAATGTCAAAACCTGGTGAGTTGACATTCCATTTGGAATGTGTAAGTATAAGTTCGCATTTATTCCTTCAGTGTCAAGGTAAATAGGGCCACATTCATCACTAGTTGGATCCTCTTGTGTCCCCCCGTCTAGCGTGAACATGTATATTCCTCCGGGTTGGAAATTGTTGACCATTGCGTGTCCAACTTCTCCCGGTCCGGGTGTGCCAACCTCCCATACTGCTATGGATGAACCACCTCTTGAATCTCCTAAAGCGGCTGACCGGAAATTGAATGTTCCATCTTGGTCTGTGCAAGTTAACACATAAATCACATCTAAGCGTTCAACAGCTTCCCCTGCAGGTCCGAACTCCATCATGAATAGCATATCGTCATAACTATCGTAAACCCATGCTCCTGTGATAATCACAGTATTGACATTCTTCATTCTAGCATCTTCGGCAGTCTTATCGGTTCTTTGAGTGATTTTTTCTGTCACTCCAATTAGAGTAACAACGATTATCGAAGACAATAATATCATTGCGATAAATATGATTAATGCACCAGTACCTGCTGTACAAGATTCATCCGATTTTAGTTTTGATCTACGCATGTAAATACCTCACATCAGGTCTTGCCCTTCATACGGCGCTCCACCGATCTCTAAAAACCGCTCTTGGGTTCTGCCTTTGTCTACAATAATAATCAAAGTTGCTTCTTCTGTACTTTCTAAGTTGCAGTTATTGGTCAGGTCGATTAATATGCGATATACCGTTCCTGGGGTAAAAACCGTTACATCATCAAGAGTTTGGCCATCTCCTTGCATTGTAGTTGCGGGTGAGAAGTCACCTTGATCAAAAACGACATTATTGTTACCATCTGGAAGGCACATCATAACCCAGGACACAGATGTATCAGCTACTGGGTTTCCAACGTAAGGTAACTCGAATACAATATGAATTTGGTCATTAGCCCCTACGTTTGCAACTTCCAATACAACGACATTCACGATGCCTTGGATATTCGGAGTGGTTTGTTGAGCATCAGATTTGGCTTCTGTAAATATATTTGCACCTACGCCTAAAATAAGTGCTGAAACAATGGCACTAACCATTACTAGTCCAATGAATATAATCATTGCACTTGTGCCGGCTTCGGCTCTGTTGTTCTTAACTACGCGGCGCATGCTGTACATTCAAAGGCCGTTGCCCGATGCAATTTAACCTTCGTACTAGATTTAGGCAATTTACTAAAATCGGATAGGGAAAACAAACAGTACCCTGATTGAATGAATTTGTAATGAACAAGCACCTGGCACCTACATCCCATGAAACCTAATCTTTCTTAATAAAACCAAACACATGCAGCCATAGGTGCTACATGCATTGGCATTGCCAGTCTATGCATTTACTGCAGTGTTTTCCTGCTTTTGCTCTAAGTGTTCAGTTCCTCTCCCTGCACCGACTGGTATGCGAGCCATTTTTCTAAGATTTCAAATCAATATTATCATATTCTAAAGTAACGTTTAAATTGATGCTTAAA
>ENA-ORDA01000698-ORDA01000698.1-marine-metagenome-genome-assembly--contig:-NODE-698-length-31756-cov-5.790050_pt1 | contig 31756 bp, 39 predicted proteins | sample MGYA00237778_ERZ508506 | MGnify/ENA primary metagenome ERZ508506 (study PRJEB26177, sample SAMN06267891) | marine metagenome | isolation source: Monterey Bay, California, USA | place: Pacific... | reverse complement strand
GAAGGCTGGAGGCATGATTTGGCTGTCTGGCCAGATAGATGTTGATGCAGGAGATGACATCAAAAGTCAGACTTCCGGGGCACTTGCGAAGATTGATGGTTTACTAGAAGCGGCAGGCGTTACTAAAGAAGCAATTTGCTTTGCACAGGTACTCCTAGATGACATCAATGATTTCGCTGCAATGAATGAAGTGTACGGCGCATGGGTCGATGACATGGAAATCAAACCTGCCAGAGCCGCTTTCGAGGCGGGTGCACTTCCTGCGGGTGCATTAGTTGAGATTGTGGTACAAGCCATAGATTCGAATTGAAGGTGATTATATGCCTGGCACACCTTACCTTGAACAAGCTCCTCAAGGTCTGATGACTTGGCCAAAGTTACTGAAAATTAGTGTTCCAGTTTTGTCATCCCTTACCGCTGTTGCGTGGTGGAATGATGTGTTACTAGAGTGGGGAGTATTCCTTACCCTCGGATTAGTTGTCACATTCATCATTAGGCGATGAAATACATACGAGAAGACTTGCACGACGTAATATGGGCGAGTGGCCGACTCACTGTTTCAAAGCCTACGATATTCGTGGTTTGTCTGGAGATGAACTGTCGGATGAATTCGCCTACAGGCTAGGTAGAGCAATGGCTGCATACCTTGACTGCTCGTCTTTTGCAGTTGGAAGGGACATCAGAGAATCAAGCCCCGGCTATGCTTCAAATCTTATTCAAGGATTAGTTGATTCAGGAGTCAAAGTCTTAGATTTAGGAATTGTATCAACAGGTTGCCTCTATCACGCTTGTTGGACACTACCTGTTGATGGAGGAGTGATGGTAACAGCATCACACTTGCCAATGCCAACTCATAATGGTTTCAAAATGTGCAGAGGTACGCTACCCTTAGCAGGCGAAGAAATTCAGGAACTGAAGGACGTATTCCTAGGTGGAGAATTCAAAGAAGGTAGTGGAGAACATATTGACCACCCTCACGAAGATGCATATCTCGAAGCAATAGTTGCATCAACAGGTAAACTTGCTAGACCGGTCAAGGTTGCAGTAGATTGTGGTAACGCAGTTCCTGGACCTGCTATGACTAGGCTACTGGACATGATTGGAGCGGATCACATTGACTTGTATTGTGACTGGGATAATACCGAGCCAAATCACGGTGCAGACCCAACTCGAGAATACAACATGGTAGATTTAGCCAAGGCTGTAGTCGACAATGGTTGTGAATTGGGATTGGGTGCTGATGGCGATGGAGACAGAATTGGAGCTGTTGATGAGAATGGCGCTTTCGTTTATCCAGACCGCCTGATTGCATTGATGGCAGATGATGTTGTTGGGACTGAAGAAGGCAAAGATTTGCTAATCTATGACGTGAAGTGTTCAATGAATGTCGAGAAGGCAATTGTCGCTGCCGGTGGAAAACCAATGATGGCTAAGACTGGACATTCTTTCATGAAGAGAGTTCTAGCAGAGCATCCAAATTCATTGATGGCTGGCGAAATGAGTGGACACATATTCATGTCTGACCGTGGATGGTATGGTTTTGATTGCTCACTTTACAATGCTGCTAGAATTCTAGAACTTTGGTCTCGCAGAGATGCACTTTTCAGTTCTGAACTAAACCGCTTAGCACCTAATCTACCAACTACCGGTGAAGTGAAAGTGCCGTGTGCTGAAGAGGATAAATTGGCAACTGTTGCAGCGATTACCAGCGCATTTGACGACCATGAATCTTCAACTATTGATGGAGTAAGAGTGCGCTTTGAGAAGGATGGTCAACAATCTGGTTGGTACCTTGCACGCAAATCCAACACTGAAGCAATTCTAGTTATGAGAGTTGAAGCAAACGATCAGGAAACTCTAGATGAGATTCTTGCAATGATTGATGAGAGAGTTTCTCCAATAATTGATATCAGCAAATTGCTGTGATCATTCTTCGCCTTCTTCTTCATCAGCCTCGACCATTTCTAGGGTGTATTCCAAAGAAATCAATTCGATTGCCCAATCTACTTGTTCGTTGCTATCATCGTTTGTACAAACGCCAAGGGCTGCTTCGCCATTATTAACAATCACTCCTAATTCAAAGGTATATTCTCCAAAGCCGGCATCTCCGCCATCTAGCATCTCGTCTAAATCTGTTGAAGAGAAATTTACAAATGTCGTTCCCTGGAAGTCAGGTGTGAAGAAATAGGACCCTTCCCCATTTGATTCGGTACCAGTATAGGAAGTGGTGTTGTCATTTATTCCACCTGAAACAGAAACTTCATCATCTTGAGGGGTGGCGGTTGGTGCGCAAGGATTTTCTGTATCTGTATGGCTAGTGGTTATTCTGAAACCTACAATATTCAGGTCATCCACTCCCCCAGCATCTGAATTTGCTCCAACAATTGCTGTTCCTTGGTGAGCGATTTGCTCACTGCCTGAACCTATTTCATGGAAAGATATTGTGCCATTTACTGTATAATCTCCGACTGGGCCACTGACACTGAAGTCTGAATCTGCTTGGCCTGCTGCATAGTAGAAATATGCAGGGAAAGCGAGAGCAAAGAGTACCATGCCTGCAACAAGAATCTGGGTTCTTTGGTCTGTTTTGATATCTTCCATCAATGACATGTTTCGCCCTCCGGTATTGTGATGTAATCGGTTCTGGTTTTCCAGTGTTTGGGTTTACTGCTTTTCCCACTTAGTCAATCCTAACTTAGCAAAGGCTTTGCGAGAACGTCGGAAAACGGGCAATAGGTAGCCGATTTTACTTCGCTCGCCAAATGACCACTTCCAAGGACACCTTGAGAGAGACTTTGCCCATTCACGGATTAATTCTCTACCTTCTTCATTGCCTTCGCCACCAGGAATTGTCCATGCAGCCATATTGATTGCACCAGCACTACCCTTGGTTTCTGACCAAGAGTGTAGCTCCAATCCTTGTAGAGGTCCGTCTAGAATTTCTATTCCAAGTGTTCTAGCGCTTTGTGTCATGGGCATAATGATGGCAAATCGATCAACTAGACGACTTCCTTCATGACTAGTGATAGCCCATTCATTTGATTCGGTGATCTTACGAAAGGCCTTGATGTTCTCTATAGGCGAGGTTGAAACCTCAAGAACAAACTCCCTACGCTTGAGCATTAACTAAACCCAAAAGGTAGGATATGAAGAAGATAGGGGGTGCATTCCTCACTCGAATGCTGTAAAGGCCACATTCCCCCCTCGCATGCGAGGGGGGTTTGTGGATGGTCCATTCACGGTCTGTCCCGCAATCCCCAGCCCAATCATGGGCGAGGTTGACCACGGACTGTGGACCGCCTGGGTAACCGTAACTGGACCCTGCTCACGCTCTAGGCCTAAGGCCCACGTGTTCTATTGGATCAGTTGCGATCTTTCTAACTTCAGCCGAAGAGAGAGCCTAGGCCTTCAAAGCCGCCGCCGTCGTCTTCTTCCTCTTCTTCTTCTTCTGCAGCAGGTGCAGCGTCGGAAGAACCGCCAGCAGCTGCAACAGGTGCAGCAGCAGCAGGGGCAGCAACAGCGGTTGCCATAGCCTCAGCAATGTCAACTCCGCTCAGTGAAGCAACTAGTGCCTTCACACGGGCAGAGTCAGCACTTACACCAGCAGCCTTTAGGACTGCAGTGACAGCTTTTTCGTCGATCTCAGTTTCAGCAGAATGCAGAAGCATTGCAGCGTATACGTACTCCATATTTTTTCACCTCAAATTATCAGCCGAATAAGGACCCAAGGCCGTCGAAACCGCCCTCTTCCTCTTCTTCTTCATCTTCCTCTTCAGCCTCGGCAGGGGCTTCATCGGAGCTCGGTGCTGCTGCTGCAGATACTGCAGCAGTAGCGGCTGCGCCAAGAAGTTGGCTCAGCTCTTCATCGAGTGCGTCAGCCGATAACGAACCTGCGACGCCCATAGCGCCACGGTTCGCACGACCGATTAGATGCGGCAATGTGTCGGTAGTGACGATTGCCGCCTCCAGTGCCACTGCGAGCGCTTCTCCGCTCGCCTTGGACAGGAGTGTTGGGGTTGTCTGGGTTGTGAACCAGCGAATGTTGCAAGCCAGATTGAATGCACCAGCACCAAAGCTGATTAAATCCGACTCGAACTGTTCGTAGTCTATGTCCAGAGTTGCTGGTTGGAACCTAGTACCGTCTTCAATAGTACCACAAAGCCTCAAGCCAGTGACGATTGGATTAATTCCAATCTTAGAAAGCATCATACCGAGATCTCCTTCGAACTCTTCTCCTTCCTTCAGGATAGTAACTTTCTTCTGAATTTGAACGGAACCCTTTACGATTTTAGCAGGTATTCCAACGGAGTTTAATTCTCCAACAATAGGACCAGGAGGCATTCCAGTGTCCATCTTGTCAACAACAATGTCGTGAGGAGCAACGTCTCCGGGCTTACCTGCACGTCCTGCTTCAGTCTTCTTCAATTCTGAGAAAACCTGGAATGATGACAAATCTGTCTGTAGAAGTGCTGGTTGTACTGCTGAAGAATATAATTCTTCGAGATCAGCGAAGTCGTTACCTGCTGCTTCCCAAGCAATTTTCATCAAGCGCTTCTTTGCAACTAGAATAGACATATTTCCACGTAGGCCTGCACGCATGCCTAGCATTGCACCTGCTGGAACTCCATGAATATCGATAACTGCAAGAGTTCCGCCGTTCTGAAGCATTTCTGTAAGATCAGAAACTGTGTCCTTTTTCCAAGATGCCACCTTAGGAATCAATTAATCACCTCGATTCTTGTTGCAGGACCCATTGAGGTCTTGATGTAAAGAGAACGGATGTTTCCAATTCCACGCTCAAGTTTAGAAGTTACACGGTTGTAAACTTCCATTGCGTTCTTCAATAGTTCCTCGTGGGATTGTGCACGGGTTCCGAAGGATGCTTGGAAAGTTACTTTGTCTCGAGACTTGATGATTGTAGTAGACTTCAATCCATTTGCGATAACTGCTGGGTCTAATACTGGAGGTACAGGACGTGGCATTTTACCACGAGGACCGAGTACCACACCGAGGTAACGACCGATTAGTCCCATGTGAGGGACTTCAGCTAGGAAGAAATCGTAGGAGTTAGCTAGTTTCTTAGCGGTACCTTTGTTCTTTCCTAGTTCTTCAATCTCGGAAGGGTCGATGACATGAATGCCAGCAGCCTTTGCCTTCTGTGCTGCATCTGATGCAGCAAACATTGCGATTTTCAGATCTTTTCCACGACCGGAAGGAAGACGGATTTCTTCCTGAATACGGTTGTTAGGATTTTTAAGGTCAACATCTCTTATTGTGAAAGCTATGTCTAATGATTCAACAAACTTACGTTCTGGAGCGCCTTCGACGGCGTTCTTGATTGCTTCTGATATTTTTTCTTCCATATTCTGTCACCCCTTCGGTCTTCGAAGAGCCAAGGCCCCTCTCCCGCGGTCCGTGATTCAGTTCAAACGAAACGTTGGTCCCAATCTCCATTTTCAATTGTTTTCAGTGCGTCCTTAGCCCAGAGGCCGTCGATCTTCACACGCATTGACACACATGTGCCTATGACCTCACGGGTCTGCGCTTTCAGGTCGGCTCCGGTTAAGTGGCCGTCGTTCTGCTTTTGGCGAGCGACGTCCATCGCCTTCTCGAGGCTCAAGTCCTCAGTAGCTGCGTCCAAACTTCCATTGCACTTCTTTACGCCTAGCGCTTTGATGATTAAATGGCTAGTCCAAGGCTTTGGCATGTTTGTACACCTCTGTTACTCACACGGACGTGAGCAGGTTGCCGACTTGCCTCCCCTATTTAACCGCGCCGCGTCGGTTACTTTCGGGTCACTGGTGGATTTATTCGCTATCACTATCTAATAAATTTTGAAAGTTGCCATGGAGTAATCCGCTAAGAGCAGTCAATCCCCAAATAGCCATAGGTGGAATATTTTCTGCAAATGTCATCTCCATTGGATCACCAGCGCCTATTTGCCAAGTGAGTCCCATTGCACATGCAACAACAAACCAAACCCATGCAGGTCCTGCGATTACTGCAGTCAATCTTGCTTGGTCTTCTCCTTCAGTGAAGAAAGCAACATACAACATTGTTACAGATGTCAATAGCATGAATCCACTTATCAAGACTTGAGGGTCATCATTCCAATCAGTCTGCAAAATAGTTCCAACTAGAGCATGGAGTAAAGCCATAATAATTAGCCAGATTTTCGGGTTAAGGATTTTCTTTAATTGATCCATTGTTCAGGCCTCCTCTGTTTCTTCAAGGTCCTTGTACTGCATATATCCTGCAATTCCAAGAAGTAAAGTAAGTAATAGTGTAAGAATTGGTATAATCATCCAGATAGTTGGTGGAGTGCCATCATAGCCATGCTCTCCAGTCATGTATCCCATTCCGCCGCCGATGATTAAGACGACAGCTGCAGAAGAAATCATAGACATCTGAGCAAGAGGTTTACCTGTTACGAATAATCCAGTTCCAATAGCCATTACACCGATAGGCATCATGTGTAATGCCCACATTTGTTCATATGCAGCATCGTGGTCACCTACTGGTTCGTCATCCCAAGCCCATTCAGCCCAGTCTTCGCTGTTTGCCATTCCAAGTACAGAAATGACGATTACCATTGTTCCAATTGCAAGTAAAAGCTTCTTTGGGTCTAAAATTTCCTTTATCTCCATGTTTGGGGGGTCTAAACATCAGATATAATGTTTCCATACCTTTTATGGGCACAAATACCGACTTTCTAGTAAAGCCCATCATTCGACTCTTTCGACGACACGGACGTGGTCTCCGCGCATCTTCAGAGTCATTGGAATTGGTTGTTCGTACAATTCCATGCTAACTTCTTCCTTGGTTTCAGCAACGCTAGTAACACGGGCTTTTTCGCCCTTGAATGCGCCAGTAACAATCTCTACGATACATCCAACTTCGATTCCGCTGGTTACAGCCTTTGGTTCTAAGTATGGCAGAATATCCTTCAGAGGGGCTTCACCTGGAAGAACGGTCTTTGCATTCTTCAGAGGAGTTTGGTTTAGACCACGGCGAGCCTTAGGGTCACGGCCACCAGAGCGACCAATTAGTTTCTCAACGTGATGAAGAGCACTAGATTCAACCATAACGTATCCACGCATTCCAGTAGGATGTAGAATCCCGTAGATGTCATCTTGGATCTTGGACAATGAACCTGATCCCATAAGGCGAGCCTGCATTTCATCAGCTACTCTCTTTTCAGAACCAATAGCAGTCTTAACGATGAATAGGTAAGCAGCGACTGAACCATACATTTCACGGAATAATTTGTCGCTGTTTTCCATATCTAGGTCTGCGAACACACAATTGTGGTCTTTGATTTCCCCAGGGTCGACCCAGGTTGATTCGATGTAACGACCCGTAGGAGTTACTTCCTTGCTGGAAGAGATTACCAGACATGGGGCGATATCTTGCAAACGGCCACCGATGTCAATTCCAAGTGCAGGTCCTGCACGAACGTATTCTAAGTCTTCAACAGGAATTCCAGTACACTCTGTAACACGGTTGAGTACATCCTCTTCAGAGTCCCCTATACCGTAAACTCCGTCCCATAGGGCAGGTGAATCCGTATCAGACTTAGAGCGGCGAAGCAAGAGTAATTCTTCTTCGTGGCGAACAAATGCGATAAATGCGTCAGTCATACATATTCCTCCAAATCAAATGCCAAAGACATCGTGAATAATCCACGGGATGAAGTTGTCCATTAGTACGAGCATTACGAATCCAATGAATCCGAGAATGAATAATCCAATACCACAGATAATCGAAGTTTGCTTGAACTCTTGGGGAGTTGGCTTACGTGCCATACGAATGATACGAGCCCAGCTACCGCGAGATATCTTGCGGAACTGCGCCTCAATAGCGTCTTGCTTGTCCTGTACCTTGTCCTCGAAGGAGCGGTTTTGGTCATTATTATCTGACATGGTTTCACCTCAGGGGTAACTTGGCGACTTACGACCCTCATTTAACCTCAGCGGTACAAGTGAAGTCGGTTTATCGACTGGTTCAAAGCACACTTGCGCCTCGATAGTACCATGGCGGAGCGAGACCCATATCAGGTTCTCGGTGTTTCCCGAGGCGCCAGCGATGCTGAAATTAAGAAGGCTTTTCGCAAACTTGCGAGGCAATTTCACCCTGATCGTAACGATGGCTCACCTGCTGCTGAAACTAAATTCAAAGAAGTTCAATCGGCATACAATTCGATTGAAAACGCTGAGGCCAGAAGAAAGCACGAACAAGAGCGAATGTTCGGCGGCGGAGGCGGAAACCCCTTCGGCGGAAGGGGCGGCATGGGCGGCATGGGCGGCATGGAAGATGTTCTCTCACAAATGTTCGGTAAGAGCAGAGGAGGGCAAAGTCAGAGAGGAGCACCTAGGCCTCCACAAGAAAGAGGACGTGATGCAACTGCATGGCTCGATTTGACACCCGTTGAAGCAGAAAAAGGCGGCTCATTCAACCTCGCATACACACAACTAATTCCCGGAAGTCATGGCAGTATTGACAAAATACGACAAAACATTAGTGTCAAAGTCAGCAAAAACACTAGGCATGGTAAGGAAATCAGAGTTAAGGACCAGGGCCATGGGCACCCCCAAGGAGTTAATGGCGATCTAATAGTGAATATCAGAATTGATCCAGGAGAAGGTTGTAGATGGGATGGGGGACGAATCGTAAAGGAAGTTGAAGTCCCGTATTCAACACTCATGCTTGGAGGTAAAGTCACAGTTACTCTTCCAACTGGAATAAAAGGAAAGATATCCATTCCCCCACTCTCCCAAGTAGGTGACCGACAAAGAGTGAAGAATATCGATATTGAGTTCACACTCTCAGAGATTGAAACTCTAGACGAGTCACAAAAGGAAATTCTTGAATCCCTTAAGGAAAAGGGACTTTGAATAACTGGAATAATCCTAATTGCAGAACGCAGTGCAAGACCTATACTAGATGCGGGGGGCAGGATTCGAACCTGCGAACCAATAAGGAATGGGACCTAAACCCACCGCCGTTGACCAAGCTGGGCGACCCCCGCGCAGACCTGCGTTACATATCACACACATGAATACAACTGTTCAATAACGAGAAGATAGGGGAAGTAGCAATGGCGAACTTTGAGACATTATCTAATTTCTTAGTTCCTCATCGGAAAAAGGTACACATCGCCGTATTTGTTCTTACAATTTTGATGATACCTGGAGTCCTGAAAGCTCTTGAGCCAATCGACATGGAATCTTACGATATGGAGTCCCCGGAATTAACCGCCGAGAGAAAAATTAACGATGAATTTTCAACTACTGAAATCATTCTTGGATTCGTAGTTAGTGTCAGAGATCCTGCTGAAGTGGGTTCAACTCCTGTTCCTGTACCACTCTTAGAAGACGGCATTCCCGACTACTCTAATTTTGCTCAAGCCTCAGAAATAATTCCAGCAGGAGAAGAGTGGAAAGGCATCACTGCAACCGACGGAGGGATACTCAATCTAACTATCCTTAGAGAGATTCAGGCGAAGCATGATGTGATTTACGACCACCCATTAGGCCAATACACTAAACCGTTCATCAACGATGTTACTGGTTTGCAAACGGCTGGAGTGATGAGTCTTGCAGATATTTTCAGAGGATTCATGGCTAATGAATCAGTACTAACTCAACCGACTTTGACATTGTCCGGAACGGAGCCACCTGCTACAAATTGGTATGATTGTGGCGTGTTGGACTGCTTGACTTTCGATGATCCAGAACTCACTCAAGCCCACATTGACCTAGCCAGTAATCGAATGGCTATGTCAAATGGTTCGGATTTCCTCAGATGGCTTTCATTGGATAGAGGATTTGTCGGGGCGGATGAAAATGCAGGAATTGTCGGTGGTCCAATAGGTGGTTCATTGAATGTTGATGGCACTTGGGAAAATGCTAGACCCGGTCCCGGAAGATGGTCTGCATCGGCGTCTTGGCTACTAGTTCAGTTAGACAGGGCGGAGTTGGAAAAGGCCGGGTGGACAAATGCTTGGAAGGATGCTTATTCTGAAACTGATATCGATTTCTCCGATGATGGAGTCGTGATTGGTGGCTATCGTTTGAGCGGTACTGAATTACTACTTCACCCTCCAAACTACACTTCAGAATACTGCCAGGGCCTAGATTCTCCGTGCTCAATAGAATGGTCGGTAATGAATCTCGAAGGACATCTTAGAAGTCACGATAATCATTCACTAACACTTTTGGTTGGTCAGGCCGTAAATGTAGAAGTCAACAGAGAATTACAAAATTCTGGAGGATTAGTATTCGGGATGGGATTAGTAATTATCGTGCTGTTGTACGCATCTCTACGAAGATGGTCTGATGTAGCCATTGTTTCTATGGCTCTTGGAGGAGCACTATTGTGGATGCAAGGAATGATTGGACACGCATCCTCCTTGTTTGGTTGGATTGGATATGACATAATTTCAAGATCACAGTTTTCCAACTTACTCCCCATTCTAGTACTGGCCTTAGGCATAGATGATTCATTACACGCACTTCACAGATATAAGGAAGAGAGAGGTCTAGGAAAGGATGCTACAGAGGCTGGTAAAATCACTGTAAATAGAGTAGGCAGAGCAATCATGCTTACCTCTCTTACAACAATGGCTGCCTTCGCTGCAAATCTATTCAGCGATGTTGCAGCACTGCGCTCGTTCGGGGTAGAGGCCGCTCTCGGAGTATTAGCTGCATTCTTACTAACCGGTATTTGGGCACCACTCGTGAGGGTTTCATTCGATGAGTGGATGGAAGCAAAGGGGAAGAATACTACGCCGCAGGTTAAGCGTAAATTAATCAAAAAGGAGTTGTTGCAAAACATTGCAATCACCTCGGGTACAGGAAAGAGACCGATTATTATCGCGGCGGTATGCCTGATTATGACATTACCAGCAGCATGGGGAATGATGCAATTAGAAGGTGACTTCGCTGTGGACGACTTCCTCGACGACGAATCTGATTTCGCACTTGGAGTCGGAGTAGTTACAGAGAGGTTCTCTGATGAAGGAGAGCCTGCAATGCTACTGATTGAAGGGGACGTTGCAGACCCTGAAGTTTTCAAAGCCATAGAGGAGTTTAGACAAAACGCCAATCTGAAAACGGATGGTGTCAAAGATAAAATGACCAGAACACCCGATGGTTCAGTTGACATCCTAGCAATCGATGAATTCGTAATTGCCGCATCAGCATCACTAATTGGTAACCCTGAACCTTTCTGGAACAGAGGATATAATGAATCTGGTTGCGACACATCCGGAGTCCTAAATGCACCTGATCTGGATGATAGAGATTGCATAATATTCCTTTACGGAGTTCTCTCTCTAGATGGCATACCTGGCACTGAAGTGCCTTCATCACTCGTAGACCTATACATAGCACCGAGTGAAGAAATAGACCCTGAAAGAGTATGGTTATCTGTTGACGGAAATGAGATTTTCTACGACAAGATGATCATTAGATTTGGAATTACTTCTCCTGAGAACTTCCCAACAATGGGCCCAGGTCTTGAAGAAATCAAACGTGATTTAGAACCTATGTTCAACCTTTCAAGTGGAACGTGGGAAGAGGAAGGTAGTGTGGAAGATGACAAACCTCTGACTTGGGTTATGCTAACAGGTAAGCCGATTACACGATTCGTTGCAAGCGACAGAATGCAATCTGAAATGCAGTCATCGCTGTTCTTAGGTTCTTTATTCGTATTGATTACATTATCAATCGGTTTCCGTTCTGTTAAACAAGCCCTGATTTCATTGACACCGATTCTATTGGTTGTAATTTGGTTATATGGCTTGATTTACGCTCTAGGATATTCTCTCAACATAGTGACAGTTACTATTGCAACAATTTCTCTTGGAGTGGGTATTGACTACTGTATACACGTTACCGAACGGTATAGAGAAGAAAGAGAAAAGGGAAGAGATCACCGTCAATCTTTGAATGGGGTTGGTGGAGCTTGTGCGTTGGCATTGGTTGGCTCTGCCGTATCAGATATTGCTGGATTCTCAATAATCGCAACTTCATCAATGGGACTTTTCAATACATTTGGACTATTCTCTGCCATGATGATTTTACTTTCATTAATCGCTTCAATGGTACTAACAACTGCAGCATTAGGATTTATCGAGCCAAAGCCGAATGTTGCATTAAAGGAATAATTAAATCCAATTCTTTTTCCTAAACCAACTCAGCATTGTTATGCTAAAGAGTATCATTCCAGCCATTATAGTCCAGAAACCACCAATCTCATCTAACTGGGCAGGTAACTGAGTGTTCATTCCAAAGATACCAGCAATAAGAGTTAGCGGCAGCATTATCGCACCAATAATTGTCAATGTGGTCATTACTTCAGTTAGTTTAGCATTTGATAATGCTAGATCCATACTGACGTGTGATAGATAGGTGTCCCTGGTGCTGGTTGCACCTGCTGAATATGCGGAGCATCGCTTCACTAAAGTGTTGGATAATTGTTGCAAATCTGTAAAAAATGCAAGTGAAGATTCGTTGATTAGTCTCTCCCCTGGCTTTAGTAATCGTAGACATGCAGACTGGAGAGATTCAATTGATTTACTTGCTTCTCGCAGTAATCTCTTCAAATCATGTAGTCCTTCCAGTAGCCCTTCATATGCCTTAGAAGGGTCGAATACTTGGTACTCAAGGTCATCTAGTTTATTCGAATATTCAGAAAGAATAGGTGTCCAATCATCAGCAATTGAATCTAGTAATTCATACAATAGGAAATCTACACCTATTGCTACTTCATCATCATCTGCAGTCTTCAAACGCCTGCTGAAAACGTCCAATGCAGGAATCCTAGTTCCCCTAACTGTAATCATCAAATCGCCTCTGAGAATTATAGCAACAGGCTCTGTATCTAAGCGGTTGTCTGCGTCACGAGCGCGAACTACGATGAACCTATGACCATGGAATCTCTGAACAGTATCACTTGCATGTCCGAATATATCCTCGACGGCCAACTCGTCGATTCCGATATTTTCCAACCATTGTTTGACTTCTTCATCAGGCTTCAGGATGTCTAGCCAGGCTGAACCTTTCCCCTTCACAACCTCTTCGATGCCATCTAGTGTGAACTCTGATGAAGCGATTACGCCCGCACCTGTAGTCTGTAATCGAAGTTCGGCCATGATTACGCCTCAACCAGCCTCTCATATGCGCTTTGGGGAGTCAATCCTTCTCATCAATGCGTTTTCTATGAGTTATACCACTCATTACATGCCGCTCCTCGACTTCAGCAAGTTTGGACTTAAGTCTCCAAGATAAAAACCACACTGCGACCCCGACCCCCACGATATTAAGGGCCCAAATCCAGATTGGTATGTCCATAACTTAACCTCAGAGTGGTGGTAAAATATCGATATCAACATCTCCCGATGGAATTCCGATACATCCGAGTCTAGCACCTTCTTCGACTATTTCTTCATCCAAACCAGGAGTTAGTGGTTCTGGAATACTTACATCTCCAGATAGAAGAGTAACCATGCATGAGCCACAGTTGCCGCTAGTACAGTTCGTCGGAATGTCGACATTTGCAGCGTAAGCATGCTCTACTAGAGATTTACCTGGTATCTCAGTTGTTTGCCCAAGTAGCTTTGCACCACGTAGGAAACGGATGAGTCCCATAGGAGCACCTCAACGGTCTTCCCAACGTGACCAGCGGCCAGTTTGCTTGTTGAAGTAAAGTCCTGCCTTCTTCATCCACTTGTTGAACTTGGTTGCTCCTGCACCAGTTCTCAAGATGAAGTCTTCTCGATCTTCTTGTGCCTGGATGTATCCCTTCGCGGCTAGTGTCTGGTCAATCCAATCATTGATACTCATTAGACCACTTGTTAGAACAGATTGCTCTGCTGCTTGAGTCATCGAATCTGCATCTGCACCGGTTTGTACTAATTCTGCCTTAACCAATTCATTGATTGTAGCAAAGTCTTGTGATGCAGGTCTAGGTGGAACTGGATTCCTTGGGCGTGCATCTGGGTCGATTTCGATTCTTCCACCGTTTTCCATAATGGTATCGACTGTGGATGAAAGTCCAGGGGCGAATGGTGTTTCACATTCCCAACAGATGAATGACCAATTTGCTGAATCATCTGGATTTCTGCTTGTGCGTGGATCCATTTCTTCGTTACATTCAGGGCACGCATGAAGAATTAGTTCTGGAACGATCTTACGGCGGAAATCTACGATATCCTGTGGAGTCCCTTCTAATTCTAACATCTCATGATCACGAGCAGCTTCTAGACCACGTGTTTCCAGTTGGTCTCGAATCTTAACTTTCTGATCGTCCTTACCTTCATCGTGTAGGTTATTTTCTAATTTGACTATCAATTCTACCGTCTTACCTAGACGGTTCATGACTAATTTTTGAGCACGGAATGCTTCTACCTTAGCGAGTTTTAGACGCTCTTTTTGTTCTGCTAGTTCGGAGAGAACGTCCTTCTGCTTGCGCTTGAACTTGAGTTCTTCGATCTTGCTCTCAGGCTTGCGCTCAGGAGCTAGGACCTTAGACAGGAATCTTTCTTTACCGTGAGATTGAGGTCCTGCTGTGATGATTTCTAAAACACCATCAGCAATATCTGGCTTCAATCCATAGTTCTCAACCAGTTGAGATTTATCGATCTTTTTCAGATCCCCAATCTTGATTCCAGCATCTGCTAATTGCATTGCTGTAGTTTCGTCAATTCCTCGACGTAATAGAGCCAGATATGTGTCCTTCTTTGCCATGTGCACCCCTCCGACGAGACAGGCCGAGCGGGCGGTTAGATGTCAACCCATCGCCGCTCGCGCGTCTTCCAGAAGTCGTGCTAATTCCAACCAATCTTCCAAATCTAAATCTTCTGGCCTTTCATCGAAGAAGTCACAATCAATAGACTGCATTGCATCGCGATAGGCCTTTGCATGCCAACCACTCACTCTTGCGATTCTTTTTGGAGCTCTTGAAAGCGTATTTCTGATTTTTTTGCGCCTCTGAGCAAATGCTTGCCGAATCAATAGTTTAGCAAGTTTAGAATTCTCGGGAGATTCGATTCTTGTCATAGTAACCAGACGTGAATGAACTTGGGGTGATGGCGTGAAACAATGTGGACCAACTCTCATTTCAAATGTGCAATCCCAATCCATCATCGTGCACATGCCTAAGCTTCCTTTGTCGCTTTCCCACTCGACAACCAATCGTTCTGCAAACTCTTCTTGAACTAAGATTACTACCTCTTCAATCGAAGGTGTACGGGTGATGGCATCGATCAATGGAGAAGAAATCTGGTACGGGATATTTGCCACTACCTTATTAGCAGTAGGCCATTTAATTTGAAGAGCGTCGCCTTCAATCAGATTTAGTGAAGGGAAATTATCTCGTAAAAACTCACACGCTCCTGAATCTAATTCAATTGCTGTAAGAGTACATCCTGTGTCCAAGAGCCTCTCTGTTAAAACTCCGGGTCCTGGACCAATCTCGATAACATGGTCTTCTGGTTTTACATTTGACAAATTCATTGTCTCATCTAATACTTCTTCGTTGTTAAGAAAATGTTGCCCAAGGGATTTGATATTATCCTGGCGCATTCGCAGGCGTTCAATCAGAACACGGGCTCCATGGCCCATGTAAATCACTCATCCTGGCGCAGTAGTAGGTCTATCAAACGAGGTTGGAGTTCCCTATCTTCGATCTCTGCAACAAGGCGCTTAGCAAGAAGTTCTGGGGCATTAATACTGCAGTCTTCATTCAGTTGGGTAAAACTCTCCCAGCCCGCACGTCCACGGCTTGCAACCATTTCCAAAGCCTTCTTGTTCCCAACTCCAGCCAATAATTCGAATGCGTGCATTTTCAATGAAAGATTACCTGCACGGTTGAAAAATTGTTGAAGGAATATTTCAGGAGTGTCTTCAATAAATTGCTGAATAACAAATGGCATTTCTATAGATGAAGAGTTTGACAAATCACGAATTCTAGCAAACCCAAGAATATCTTGAACTACTTCTCTCTTAGAATGGTCTATCCCCATGTATAGGCGGGCTCCAACCATTTGTAGGCCAGAGTTAGGTTTAGCACGAAGTCGAATTACGTGAAGTGATGGTTCTGTTACCACAACTACAACCCCGCCTGCTTCAGGATGGTCGATTACTCTGCACCATTCTACCTTGAGTAAAGGATCTGGCTTGTCAGAGCGTTGGTTTCTGCGCTGGCCGCCACGACGATCGTTACGCATTTCGCTCACCAACCGTCGGAGTTCACTCAACACCGACATGCTGGCGGACTATGTCGAGAACTGCTTCGACATCTCCGCCTTCGATAGAAATACGACGGCTAGCAATAACCGCACGTACATCATCTGAATGCATTGGCATAAGTTCAGCAAGTTTAGCTGCTAGTTCAGGGTACTTCTGGAAAAGTTCTATTTCCATGATTGCATTGAAAATATCAGTGAATACCTTTGGCTCAGTAGAGTAACCGTTTCGGTTACCGCTGGCTGCCCACTCTGCATGCTGTAGTGCTGCTTTCTGTTCGTAGGTTAGGAAACCACGGCGCTCTTGAGCGTGCAATAGCATGTCCCTAACAGAGGAAAAATCGGTGAATGTACCTTCATCAGTCATTAGAATCACTCCAGTGGTTTGAGGTGCTCAGGGCGAGCGACAACGGTTTTCTGCATGTTACCGTCTTTGACTGCAACAACCCAAGCCTTACCTTGGCGCTTCTGAATAAATCCGGTTCGACCCTGGAATCTGCGGTGAGGCATTCCCATCTGTTGTCCACCATCTAGAATGATAGCTACACGGTCGCCTTCTTTGTACTCGTGCATGATACGAGAAATGCTTACGCGTCCCTTCTGGTGACGTCCTTTGCGCAGTATACTACGGGTGCCTTGGCGTTGGCCTTTGGATTTCTGCATGTTCTTCGCACTCCTGCTTCTAGTGTCATTAGACCATTCGAAGCAACCTGCCGACCCACCCGGCGCATATAAGAACCGCGACGCGCTCAATCTGCGTGTATATCGGCTACATCGAGCCATTCGACTGTACATTTAGCCTTGATTAGAGAGGCGATTGAAGGCTGAGTTCTTCCTCCATCCCCATGAACGGTTTCCTTGACATAGGTCCCTGATTCACACCTTAGATCGAATTGACCCCTCAAAATTCCATCATCGCCGACCTCGATTGAAGGACCTGATGTTTCTATGACCTTGCGGCGCCTAATCTTGTCAGCACGGCGGTGTGCAACTCGCTCCGGGGTTCGCTGTGCCAGTGTGCAGCCCTGTAGCTTTTCCATAATCTCCATGACATATTCCGGGTCAGGTAAGGGGAGGGTTTCTTCCTTGAAATTACTTAATCTGTCAATTAAAACATCTTTAGTTCCGCTTTTTGAAACGCCCTTTTCTTCACATAGAGCAACCAGTTCTGCTTTTTTCAATTGCGTGAAATCTATTGTTACTGGTTCTTCTTTCTGCTTACGCTTCTTGCCCATGTGGTGGTCTTTGCGTCTGCGGTTGCGATCTTGATTGTTCTTCGGCACTTCGATAACTTGAGTCAGTTCCTCTAGTTCTTCTTCAGTTAGGGGTTCTATTCGGTACTTTATCCGATAAGACTTCTCAGCAGGTGTGTCTTTTACTCTAACAACTTCACTACGGTTTGAAGGCCGCAAATCTGAAACTTCAAGGCTACCACCTGCTGCATCATTGATTTTTTTCATCAACATATCACAATCGATATCTCGCTTAATTGGCTTCTTTAATTCAATTACAAACGGACGTCCTCTCCCTAAGCAACGCACATCGATATCTTCTCTTCCCATTCCATGAAATGCATGTTCCTCACTACCAAATATATCCAGCAATGGGTCACCAATCAAACCTTGAACGGATGAAAGGTACTGCAAACCGGTCTGGTCACATTTGAGACATCCTCTACCTTTACAGGACCGACATGGCCACTTTGTCTGAGGGATTCCTCTCTCCAACTTACGATATCTCCCGTACATGTAGTGTGAGCGTATGTCCAATTCTACAGTGAGCGTTAATACATCGATTAATGCAAGTATTTCCGGCTTGTCAATTACCAACTTTACTCCAAAGTTTATCGCATTTAGCTGATGAGCAACCTCTTCGACTAGGCTAGATTTCAGAGGTAGCGAGCCACCTGCTCCAAATCGCTTGCGCAGGTGGTCTTCTGCTTCTGTCTGATCTTTAGGTATTCTAGCACCCAGTTGTAGACGGAAACATTCTCTTTCCCCCACTGCTTCTTTGATAAGTTCAGCGAGCAATGGAGCTTCCTCAAACAAATTTTCACAGAAAGGACACAGTGGTTCCAATTCTCGTGCTTTTGCCATAGAGGAGTCGGTTTCCACAATTGATGTTCTTATTTCGATTCCTGATTCGAGAACGGTTTGGCCGAATCTCTTTTTGCCACCAACTCTTCCAAGACAGTGATTACAAGTTCCAATCCTTACCAAGTGTTTGAGCCCTGCTGGACGAGGGGCTGATGGAATCTCTTCCTCGCCGGTATCCAACTGAAGGTTTTCACCATCCCATTCGGGTTCTTTAACGACTTTGGCCTCCTCACTAGATTCGTCCCAAAGTGAATAATCGGTAGCCCCGAAACCTGCATTCGCGTATGACATCCAATCTTCTTCATCATCGGAATTATCCTTTGAAGTATCCTTGTCAGACATAATATCACCATTCCAAGAAGGGGCCAACCCCTATCTGGAACGAATGTGGCGACCAGCCCCCCCCTCAAAACCTCTTCCTTTGAAATGGGATTATTCAAGAACTATGGACGCACATGTTGAACCATGGCGGGTGAAGCGGTAGAGGTGGGCCAGTTTGTTGCCCTCGCTCGCAAGTCATTGGTCAATGAACCATACCTCGCTAATGCTGCCATCATTGGTGAGTTAACCAAGTTGACATTAGCTAGGTCTGGTCATTCCTATTTTACACTCACAGATAGTAATGGCTCGATAGACTGTGTGCTTTTTAACGGAAATAATTCTTTCAACTCTCAAAGTATCAAAGTAGGAAATAAGTTAGTTGCTCTAGGAGGAATTGACGTCTATGTCAAAACGGGTAGAATGCAGTTTAAAGCAAGCAGAGTTCAACCAGTTAAGAGCATTGGTGAATTAGAAAAAACTCGCCAAGAACTGATTCAGAGATGGCAGCAAGATGGCACAATGGATAGGCCAAGGTTAGTTGCTCCATTGATTCCAAAGAAACTGCACATTATTACCGGAGCAGGCAGTGCTGCTCTCTCAGATATGGAGCGATTAATCTCAGATAGATGGCCTAACTTTTCCTACACACTAATCCCGGTTCTAGTACAAGGAAACTCAGCACCTGCACAGATAATACAAGCCATAGAAATCGCTTCAAAATCTGCTGATCTAATCATTGTAGGAAGAGGGGGAGGCTCTCCTGAAGACCTTTGGTCATTCAACTTGGAGTCGGTATGTCAAGCAATAATCGACTGCCCAATACCGGTAGTTAGCGCAGTAGGGCATGAATCTGATTACATGGTTAGTGATATGATTGCAGACATAAGAGCATCTACTCCTTCAAACGCAATCGAAAGAGTGGTTCCGATTAAGGACGATTTATTGGCTCTTATCGCACAAGCCACAGATAGGCTAGATTTTGCAATAGACCGGTTGTTCATTAGGAATAATGAGAAAATTGGCAACTTGATTATTCGATTAAGTGCAGCGCCTATGCGAGGGATATCGAATGCCAGACTGAAACAGTCACAATTGAGTGGTAGAATTAATTCTGCTACCGACAGAATACTAATGCGCGAGAAAAACCTCCTAACCGAGTTTAGCTCTATTCTCAAATCCACAAATCCAACGAATGTACTCGAAAGGGGATATTCCATGACTGTAAATGAAAAAGGAAATCCAGTGACCAGTATCGTTGGATTGAAGGCGGGTGACTCCCTCACAATAGTGTTGAAGGACGGCCAGGTACAAACTGAGGTGAAAGAATGAGTTATGCTGAATCTATGAAAAGACTAGAACAAATTGTTGCTGCATTAGAAGCAGGTGGGACTGACCTTGATGAAACTCTGAAATTATTTGAGGAAGGCTCGAAACTACTCAAAGAGTGTAAAACTGAACTTTCTGAAGCTGAAGGAAAGGTTGAGCAATTACGATTGGAGGATGTTGAGTGAGTCGAAAGCATGCAGCCCTGCAACGGAAGGTTATACGTTTAGCAGGAGACTGGAAAGACCCCCATGACCAGGAGTCATGGGCAAGTCGAGATATTGTCCAAAATATCGATGTGAAAGAAGATGGTGAAGTAACTATCACTGTGAAACCAAATCGGCCACATTGCCCTTGCTGCTTACTAGACTTGGATGCTTTTAAGCAGAAATTATGCCAAATAAAAGGTGTGATGTTTGCTACAATAAATGTGGTTGGAGTTCCAGCCAGTGATCGCTGGAATAGAACCCTCAATCGATAAACCAGTCTTTTTGATGTATAGCGGGATGAGCATACATGGATGAGGACTGGAATGACTACGCTCAGAGCGAAGATGACGAGCCAAAACTTCTGACTCAAATCATTTTGATATTCGTAGTCGCTGTAATGACAATGGTGTTCTTCTTAGGCATGTGAAGACATATCTTGTGCTAGTGTTAATTACCATCATATTCTAGACTCGCTATGAAATCGTCGAAAGTCTTGATACTAATGTTGGCGTTGATGCTTCTCTTGGCCCCCGGTGCCCTTGCAGATGATGACGACGATGATGATGATGAGACAATAATGGGTACTGACGCCGAGGACCTTGGTGAAGTAGCTCAAATACTGATGATAGGGACTTGCTCTATTGCATTATGGAGACCTAGTTTCAAATGGCTGAGGAAGAATGGTCCTGATTTATTTGGTAAAGAGCCAAGGCCATTTAAGCGGAAACTAGGAGTATTCAACAGATATTACATGAAAATACACAATTGGATTGGCCTTGCGACTGTAGTTATCGGTACTGCTCACGGCTATGTATTGGAATGGCATTGGACTCTTTGGGTTGCAATGGGCGCGTTATGGGCGTTAGTGTTCAGTGGATCTTTGATGCAATGGAAGTGGCCTCCAAAGGAATTCCGTAAAGGTGCTCGTCTTCTGCATATGCAGAGATCTTTGACTATAATTGCAATTGCATTATTATTAATTGGCCATGGAATAGTTGATTAGGCATTCTAGATTTTGATATTTTGGGGGCCAAACTCCTAACACTTGCAGCATTACTGGACATTTACTCCAACAAGGATGATATAGGCTTGCAAAACCCCCCCAACTGGGTATCTTTATGAAATATCAGTTAAGGTGTCTTTCAACGCAAGAATTAATCGATGACGATTATACACTTCACCACACTGAAGGAGCGTTACTTCTTACAGAATATGGCTCTGAACTATCAATAAATATTGAAGGAAAAGGCCTTTCTAAGTTCCAAAATTGGATGCCGCATGAAGGGGTGTCAAAAAATCAAGCAGGAACTGTAACATACAAATCTACTGAGTTACAAGATGCGCTAGGAATGACCGATTTGTGGATTACTTACCACGGTTATTGGCCAGAAAAGGGAGGAATGTGCCCAACTGGTTCGTTCAAAGATATGGAGGCTGTTCCTACATTGATGAGACTTAGAGAGAAAGGTTGCAGCGGGATGATATGTGCAAGTGCAGGCAATACAGCTCGAGCATTTTCATACTTCTGTGGGCTTGAAAACTTCCCACTGATTGTAGTGGTTGGAAAGGAACATGCTAAGAGGCTGTATGTCCCATCCGGCCACCCTAGTGAATCAGTAAAATTGGTTGTAATTGAGGATGGAGATTACTACGATGCTAAGATTTTTGCAAAGAAGATCTCTCACCATTTGGACAACTGGCAAATGGAAGGAGGAATCCACAATGTTGCTCGTAGAGATGGAATTGGAAGTCTTATTGTTGATGCTGCATACACAATAGGCAAGTTACCTATGCACTATTTCCAGGGCATTGGCGGAGGACCTGGCCCCGTTGGAGTAAATGAGATGGCAAAACGATTGATTCAAACTGGGTTATTCGATGGGCCTGTTCCTAGACAACATGTGAGTCAGAATGAAGAACACAGTCCAATACACAATGCTTGGCAAGCACGACGCCCTGCTCTAATCGATTCAGACTTCCCAGAGGAAGAAGTCGAGGTTTTCTCTGATTATTTGCTGAACAAGGCTCCTGCATACGAAGTGAAAGGCGGAGTTTACGACATTCTCAAAGAGTCTAATGGCCAAACATATGTGGTCTCTAAGGAAGATGCAGTGAAAGCCAAAGAGTTGTTTGAATCTATTGAAGGGATTGACATCATGACACCTGCGGCTGTTGCGCTGGCCAGTCTAATTCAAGCTCTAGAAAGTGGCGATATCAAGGCTGAGGATTGTACTGTATTGAACATTAGTGGAGGAGGGGCTGAGCGTATGAAGAAGGATCTACAAACTGTCCCCATCACACCTTGGAAAGTTGTTTCAAAGAACGATGATGTTCTCTCAGTGATACAAAATTTACTTTGATGCATTATCTTGTATTACTAATTTGGATTGTCTCCATCTGAGATAGGAATAGGCAGGAATTGAGGTTGAAATCACTGCTGCAAACCAGCAGATGAGAGTGCCAATAAGAATTCCATACTCGGGTAAAGCCCACGGCGCAATCAGTGAATAAACAGCCACTGAAGAGCCCCCTAGCATCATTGGCCCTGCTGCACCTGTTGGAACGTCAGAGCCTTGAGCCATCCATAATGCAACCATTGTAGTCAAGAAAATCGCTGGGAAAACTGAAGCTAAGCCAGCAATGATTGGCTGGCCCATACTGGATGATTGAACTGCAATCCCGATGGCAGTTGCAGCAGCCAATCCGCGCATCATTAGTACCTTCACTGTTACAGAATTCGTTCCCTTTGGTGCTTTTTGTGGAACCCAGGTCATCCAGATACCAAGCCCAAGTAATGCAACCAATCCGGCAACACCGACTGCATTCTCTGAAAAATAATTGAGAGCCTCTGTTAATGAAATCGTCATCAGTATAGCCAAAACAGACCAGAATCCAAGTGAAACCACTGTCATTTGAGCGAGCGTTACTCCTTCTTTCATTCTAGGATAAACAACCCAAGAAGCAACGAAAAGAGCATTGAGTAGCATCCAAAATGGAATCAGTGACATGCTGGTAGCAAGATCATCAGAACCTCCTTCAACATACATTCCGATTGTTGCTGGAACGATGGTTGTAGGAAGAGTACCAAGTATTCCTCCAATGATTCCACCCCATTTCTCAATGGCTACAGTGACTAGAATTGCCACTATGCCGGCGAATAAAGCAGCTAGAAGTACAGAGTACACTAACCGCTTCGAAATGCATTACCTGTATTGTTGTTGTCAAGGATGCAGGATTTGATTCAACCGAGTTTGCAGCCGTTCAATGCCGCCTCCTGACCATTGCTTCTTCACAATACCATCGACATAAATTGCATTGAATGGTAAGATGTCTATATTCGAAACCCACTCGTTTTCTATTTTAAATCGAGCCAAACCTGGACTATCAAGCAATAATTTCCCTAACCTGGCATTCTCTGGAATTTCATAGTTTTCCAGTTCTGAAAACCATTTGTCACACAATTGGCAATCTGTTTTGCTTAGAATCAATACAGATACGGGTGAGGAGAGGAATCCTTTCCAAGTTGAATGATTCAAAACTTCCATGATTAACAGTCCCTTATGTTACATTTTGTTGCAAAATGTTCTACTACAAATTGATATGTAAAAGCCGCTACGGCAATATGGGGCGAATATATGAAAGATATGGGTGGCGAAGGCAAATGTCCGGTAATGCACGGGGCAACATCAACGAATAATACAGGCACAACCAACCAAGATTGGTGGCCTAATCAACTGAACTTGAGTATTCTTCATCAGCATGATAAGAAATCAAGTCCAATGGAAGAGAACTTCGTCTACAAAGACGCATTTAATACTCTGGACTATGCTGCAATGAAGAAAGATCTTCATGCCCTAATGACAGATAGTCAAGACTGGTGGCCTGCTGATTACGGCCATTATGGACCATTCTTTATTCGCATGACATGGCACGCTGCTGGAACCTACAGAATAGGTGACGGGCGTGGTGGTGCTAGCACAGGTGCTCAAAGATTCGCACCACTAAACAGCTGGCCTGACAACGGTAACCTCGACAAGGCTCGCAGACTTCTTTGGCCAATTAAGCAAAAGTATGGAAACAAGATTAGTTGGGCTGACCTGTTGGTCCTAACTGGAATTGTCGCTATTGAATCCATGGGCGGCCCTGTCTTTGGTTTCGGTGCAGGAAGACCAGATATCTGGCACCCTGAAGAAGACATCTATTGGGGTAGCGAAGATGAATGGCTTGGCGACGACAGATATGGAGATACTCGTCAAAGTTTAGACAATCCTCTAGCTGCTGTTCAGATGGGTCTGATTTACGTTAATCCTGAAGGACCTAATAGTAATCCTGACCCACTTCTAAGCGCTCAAGATATCAGAGAAACCTTTGCTAGAATGGCAATGGATGATGCTGAGACAGTCGCTCTAACCGCTGGTGGACACACCTTCGGTAAGGCACACGGTGCTGGAGATGCTGACTTAGTAGGTACAGAACCTGAAGGCTCTTCAATCGAGGAACAAGGATTAGGATGGATTAGTACACATGGCTCTGGTAAGGGACGTGACACAATCACTAGCGGTATAGAAGGAGCATGGACTGCAAACCCAATTCAGTGGGACAATGGCTACTTTGACCTTCTATTCAAGTACGAAGATACTTGGACGCTAGAGAAGAGCCCTGCAGGCGCAAACCAGTGGACTCCTTCTAACCAAGATACCGATGACATGGCACCGGATGTTGAAGATTCTTCAATGAAGGTTCCAACAATGATGACCACTGCTGATATGGCAATGATTCGTGACCCTGAATACAGAAAGATATCCAAGCACTTCCACGAGAACCCTGAGGTTTTCGCAGATGCATTCGCACGTGCTTGGTTCAAACTACTTCACCGTGACATGGGGCCAAAAGCACGTTACTTAGGTCCTGATGTTCCTAGTGAAGAATTGATTTGGCAAGACCCTGTTCCAGCAGGTAGCACATCTTACGATGTCAATGCTGTAAAGGGCGCCATCAAGTCCAGTGGATTATCGATCAGCGAAATGGTTGAAACCGCATGGGCAAGTGCATCGACTTACCGTGGTTCTGACAACCGTGGTGGAGCAAATGGTGCTCGTATCAGACTTGCACCTCAGAAGGATTGGCAAGCAAACAAGCCAGAACAACTTTCCAAAGTTCTTGCAACCCTAACTGGAATTGCAGAAGCACATGGAGCGAGTATTGCAGATACAATAGTACTAGCAGGAAATGTTGGTATCGAGATGGCTAGTGGTGCTGAAGTACCATTCATGCCAGGTCGTGGAGATGCAACCGATGAACAAACCGATGCTGATTCATTCGCAGTTCTTGAGCCACGTTCATGTGGATTCAGAAACTTCCTGAAGAAGAACTACTCGGTAAGTCCTGAAGAAATGATGCTTGACAGAGCTCAACTCCTAGGATTAACCGCTCCTGAAATGACCGTACTAGTAGGTGGAATGAGATCACTTGGAGTATCTTCTGATGATAGAGGACTATTTGCAAATGGGTCCACCCTATCCAATGAATGGTTCAACACTCTGATTGACATGAGTGTCAAGTGGACACCAACTGGAAGCAACTCTTACGATGCTCATGACCGCTCATCTGGTGAGAAGGTTCGCAGCGCTACAAGGTATGACCTAGTATTCGGAAGCAATTCACAACTACGTGCAATTGCTGAAGTTTATGCACAAGATGACAGCAAAGACAAGTTCGTTGCTGACTTCATCATAGCATGGAACAAGGTCATGAACGCTGACAGATTTGATGCTGCTTGAATCTAACTGGTTCAACCAAACGAATATACGCCGGCGATTATTGGGCGCTTCATGGTTAAAATTGGAGATACAGCCCCTGCGTTCACCTTGAAAAATACTGGAAAGAGTGACGTAACACTAGCAGATTACATTGGTCAAACCGTCGTTCTAGCGTTTTACCCGGGTGCCTTTACTGGCGTTTGTGACAAGGAGATGTGTGCTTTCCAGGACAACCTTGCAAAGCTAAACGATAGCAATACAACCGTTTTCGGAATCAGTGTAGACTCCCCTTGGGCTAACGCTGAGTTTGCTCGAAAATACAACCTTGAATTCGATTTACTTTCAGATCTAGACAGAGAAGTCGTAAACAGTTACGATGCTGCATTTGTAGGACTTGGTGGAATTGATGGCTATGTTTGTGCGAACAGAGTGGTTATTGTAATCGACAAGGCTGGCACAGTACAGCATCGCTGGGTTGCAGAAAACCCTGGTGTAGAGCCTGACTACGACGCTGTTGTAGCCTTCGCTGCATCTCTGTGAGTGTTGCATATACTAAAGGTATAGCTCAATTAGTCCTTGACATCGGCATACCAAGCAAAGACTGATAGCCAAACTCAAACCAAGATGAATTATGGATTCTTCAAAGCCTCAATCTATTGAAATTAATTCGGCGGCATTAGAAGAAGAACTGAGTAGCACTCAGGTTTGGCCAGATACCAATTCTAAATGGTTGATTATAGGCGCTGTTTTGAGTTTTTGGTTACTTCTATTTCTGATGTCAGTTCCCTGTTTGTATTATGCAATCAAGGAGAGAAATATGACTCTCGTACATCCTGGGCATCCCGGCACCCATCTCGCGCAAAAAACTGTTGTAACATGTGGAGTAATTGTTGGATTACAGGTAGCACTTATGCTACTGTTAATGAGTGGCTCTGGGGATATAATCCTCGTACTTTTGTCATGAATTAATTCACTCGAATGGGTCGAGATTAATCAGTTGCTCAACATCTATTCTCTTGTAGCCGCGCTCTTCAGCATCCTTCCCTGCTCGAACCAGCATTCTTCGAATCCATCCAAGCATCATCAAATCCTTCATTTTGTCTAGTGAATCGATAAAGGTTGCAGGATTGCTTCCTAGTTGGGCATGCTCGCGAATATTCTGTCCGGTCTCATCCACAACTTCGTAATACAATAGAAGGAGTTCTTCAACTGCTGCATCTGTAATCGGCATTCCACCAAAACTACGTGCTAACTTTCTCAATACCATTGGGGTCAAAGCAGAACCACTGACCTGGCCTTCGAGAAGGTCTTCTTCAACTTCTTCTGGTGGCGCCATTTCGCTATTTGATTCATCGTTTAATGGAACGGTTGCTGTCTGAATATGACGAGGCTTAATCGTGCTAACTCGGTCTTTAGATGCCGCCATTTCAGCATTATTGAGTGTACGCTTGAGATATGTTTCAAGATGTTCAATTCCGGCTTGAACTGCTTCTGAACCTACGCTCTCGAGATCAGATAGCCTCTCGATCATCAATTCTCTAGTTCGATTGTAATTCAATCGAGTACGGTTTGTATCATCGAGAGTTTTCTTGTCGGGTGTTGCAGAGAGTGTAGCAGATTCCATAGCCGGAACCATGCGGTCTATTTCTGCAACTAACATTTCCACTAGTTGCTCTTTTACAGCACCTGAGAGGCGCATTTCTGTAAAACCTGAGGATACGAACCCGATATGACTTGAAGAATACGGCTTGGCCATTTTCACTCCACCAGCCCGTCCTCACGGCCGATGGCTTGTGAGACTTCCCATGCGTGGAAACATTCGTGTCCACCTAGAAAACCGCCTGCTTCTCGTGCTGGACCAATGAACTCTGAAGCACAGAATTGGCAAAATACATGTACAATAATTTCGTTGAAATATGTTCCATTTGGAGTTACCCTCTTTACAATTCTCTTACCAACATCTGACTCATCCCAGTCACTCATCTTCTCTGTAAAGTCATCATCTAGTACAATTTTTTCAGTCATGATATCACCATTCTGTAATCCAAGGAATTGCTCCGTCTGCTGTGATTGGACGCATTCCTTCATCGTCTCTAACCCATGTGTCTTCGCTGCCAATGCTACCATCTGCATGGACAACTTTGGGCTCGATTGCCATAGTTCCACCGATTGGTAATGGGCGGTCAAAACCTTCTGCGACAACAGGAGATTCGTCGAGTTGCAGTCCAAGTGAATGCCCTAAGAATTTAGATTGGTCTGGCGCCATCCCCATGAGATTGCCTGCATGTCCTAATTCCTCAGCTAATGCGTACGCCTGCCTCCATGCTTCAGAGCAATCTAGGCCTTGATCCAGAACATCTACTACGACTTCTTTGACTGCAACCATGTCTTCTAATCGCCCTTGCCATTCATCAGATAATGAGCCTGCAACAAACATTCTCGTTGCATCGACAACATAGCCGCGGTGAACATGAACTAAATCCACTAACACTGGTTCATTGGCTTTGATTGTAGTAAATCCACTACCCATAGAAGACATAGGATGAGGTCCAGTTCCTCCAACTGCTGAGTCAAAGAAAGAAGGAATCCCTCCTGCCCTACCTGCAACAATAACGCCTCTGTCGCACTGGAGTGGGAAACGCCTCATCTGTACATTTCCGCCAAATCCGGCGGCTCTACTAACCGCCTCTGCTGCTGCTACTAATTCGATTTCTGGGACGCCTTCTCCGCCAACTGCTTCGACTGCTTCGAACATTTGCATTTGAATTTCAGCGGCATCAGCCATCATTTGTAATTCCCATTCGCTTTTCACTTCACGTTGAGTATGAACTATCTGGGTACAATCTTTGCTGGCCCCAATCTTTGAAGCGAAATGGGTTGCGAATGAATGAGGCAACTCCCCGAACTGCATGGACGGAATACACCCTATTTCTTCTGCAAAGGTCGCCAACCTGGGAAAGGATTCTACTGTATGAGGTGAATCACTTCCGCCTGATTCATGCTTAGCACGAGAGATGGAGCGGCGAACAAAGAAGCGAGATTTGCCTTCTGCTGTGACCAATAGAGAGCCATTTTGCCGCCCTCCTGTGTAGTAATACAGGTCGACTGGTGCTTGAATTAAGGCTGCCTCGTGGCCTGCCTCCAATAGCATTGAAGCGAGTTTGGATTGTCTTGATTCAAGTTCACTAACAGGAACTCTCCAATCTTCATCTTCCGGACCAACTAGTGTTGATAGTTCGTCCTCCATGTTACATTGCTGTAGTCAATAGTTCAAAACGACTCCCATGGAAATGAGTGTTGCTTTTTGAAGATTAAATCACTCTGTCTGAATGATTGCAGGCGCATAATCTTCTGTTTGAGCAAGCCTGTCTTCTGCAATTGCACAATATTCAGCAGACAGGTCACAACCTACATATTTCCGACCTGTCATCTTTGCAGCCACGGCAGTAGTTCCCGAACCTAGGAATGGATCAAGCACTACATCCCCTACAAATGTGAACATCTCAATACAACGCTTTGGGAGTTCGACAGGGAATGGTGCTGGATGATTTACTCTCTTGGCTGATTCTGTAGCGAATGACCAAATGGATTTGGTTTGTTGAATGAATTCCTCTTTACCAATTGTATCGATTCTTCCTTCTGCTCTTTCTGATTTAGAACGAGGTAATTTGTAATCGCCTTTTGAGAACATCAAGAGATACTCGTGGATATCCCTCAGGCATGGATTTGATGCCGATTGGAAAGAGCCCCAAGCGCATGAAGAGCCTGCACTAGCAGACTTATCCCAAATCACTTCGCCACGATGCATGAATCCTATATCGTGCATAATCAAATTGACATGGCTCGTCAATGGAATATACGGCTTGCGCCCTAGATTTGCAACATTGACTACCATTCTTCCACCCGGCGCAAGTACGCGATAACATTCAGCAAACACATCATGAAGCATACTGAGGTATTCAGTCAACGAGAGGTCTTCATCGTATGCTTTTGATGCATTGTATGGGGGAGAAGTTACTACCAAATGTACACAATTATCTGGTAGTGGCATCGATTTGGAATCGCCGTTAATTACAACGTTTTCTAGCTCGCTCGGGAATTCAACAGTATCCCCTACATCTCTCTGAGAAACTAGGTCGTCATACATCTTTGAGCCATAATAAACCGAAGAATCGTGACCTTCACGTTTTGAGACCCCGAATGATGAAGTCGTGGTCTTAGCACGTTTGCGAGGTCCTTCTAGGGAGTCCTCGCGCGCCATGCTTGTCATCGCTCAACAAGGGTATATGACATTTCGCGCCTTTGCCTATCCTTGGGCGCGCGTTTGAACCAATCGTATCAAAAACCGTGGGCTAGTCGGATTGTCTGATGGCAAAGGTCCTGACCCTCGACGAGGTCGACCTCGAAGGGCGCACCGTATTGGTTCGCGTAGACATCAACTCCCCTCTTGATCCAATCAATAATGTATTCTTGGACGATACTCGAATTCGAAGAATCATTCCAACACTGAACAAACTTACAAAATCAAAAGTGGTTCTTTTAGCACATCAATCTAGGCCAGGTAAGAAAGACTTCACATCCACTCTTGGCCACTCCAGGGAATTGGGAAGATTGCTTGGCCGTAATGTGAAGTGGGTTGATGACATATATGGCAAAAAGGCACTAACAGCTATCGAGAATATGGAAGATGGCGATTTATTGATGCTCAACAACGTTCGAATGGATGAGGGCGAAATGACCACTAAGGGTGATTTCGTTGCTATGTCTGAAACTATGATGGTCCAAAACTTGTCAATGATCGCAGACGCATTCGTTAACGATGCTTTTGCATGCGCTCACAGAAGTTCTCCATCAATTGTAGGATTTACCAATGTATTACCTTGTGTTGCTGGTGAATTAATGAACTATGAATTATCCAAGTTGGGACAAGCACTTGAAAACCCGAAAAGGCCGTGTATTGCAGTTCTTGGTGGAATCAAAGTCGATGATTCTGTAGTAGTTGCCGACAATATGCTCAGAGGAGGAATCAGTGACCACATCTGGGTAACAGGAGGGGTAGCAAACCTGTTCCTTCACCTTTCAGGTATTGACCTAGGGGAATTGAATGTAAATTTCTTGAAGAATGAAATCAAGGAAAAGTGGGACGAAACTGTCGCTATTGCTAGCGCTCTGTTGAAGGACTTCCCTGAATGCATCATCATGCCTAGCGATGTTGCATTGAACATTACTGGAAACCGTGTTGACCATCCATTGAAAGATCTGCCAATAGAAGCGCCGATTTTTGACTTAGGAATCACAAGTATCCAATCATTATCCAAGGCGATTAAGAGTGCAGGAACAATAATTCTGAATGGGCCAGCCGGCGTTTTCGAAGTTTCTGATTTCGCACTAGGCACTATTGAGATGCTCAACGCATGTGCAGAGAGTGAAGGATATGCTGTAATGGGTGGCGGCCACACTGCGACTCTTGTCAGCCAGCGCGGACTTACCGGCAAGATGGGGCATGTCTCTACAGGCGGAGGAGCTTCCCTAGAGTTGTTAGCCGGTAGAACTCTACCAGGGCTAGCATCCTTAGAAGAGTCCGCTAAGCAATTCCGGTTTTCTATTTCTAAGCCGCTAGATCACCAGTGATAGAAACCTCGCAGGATGCCTTCTTGGTTTCGGCCAGGCGCCCAGTACAAGGCCAAATTACCCAGTGATGTGGGGAGTTATCGAACGCGGGATTAAACCTGCAAAATGGGGCGAGTCAATCGACATCAACCTCGGGAATTAGTAACAAAATCATTAGGTTAATAAGGA
>ENA-ORDA01000695-ORDA01000695.1-marine-metagenome-genome-assembly--contig:-NODE-695-length-31823-cov-4.697348_pt1 | contig 31823 bp, 29 predicted proteins | sample MGYA00237778_ERZ508506 | MGnify/ENA primary metagenome ERZ508506 (study PRJEB26177, sample SAMN06267891) | marine metagenome | isolation source: Monterey Bay, California, USA | place: Pacific... | reverse complement strand
TAATTCTTTAATACTTTTAATATTTTCAGGAATGCTATTTAAAACAAGATGCTTAGATCCTTCTATATGACCCTCATTCCATTCTGGAAGAGTTCTTACATCTAAAATAATAGCTCCTTTATTTAAATATTCTTCAATTTTATTTGTAGCATCTTTATTGCTAAACATTCCAAATAAGCTCATAATAGATTCACGATTAAATTATCAGTTAGTTCGTAAAATTACACAATTTAGAGTAATAAATATCCAAATAAGGTAACGTTTTAGTGTTTTTCATTACTAATAAGTAACACTAATTAATATTGAGTGTGAGTTCTATTGCAGCCATGGTAATGAGTATCAAAAATAACAAAAGAGCTCGACAGAGTGCTTTTAAAAAATTAGATAAAAATGGTAGCTATTCAACAAAAACAAAATTGTTTTTTCAAAAAAATGCTTCTAAGAAACAGTTAAGAGACATCAAAGAAAAACTACGTAAAGAAAATAAAAAAGCACTTATTAGAAAAACAGCTATTATTCTTATTCTACTAATTATACTAATTTACTGCATCGGTTTCGCAAAATTTTAACAAACACCTAAAAATCTTTCTTACTTTTACAATTCAAAGCATACCATGAATAAGAAAGTAATCTTACTAATTTTAGATGGCTGGGGAATTACCCAAGACCCAAAAGTTTCTGCAATTTTTAATGCAAAAACACCCTATATTAATTCATTATACGATCAATATCCTTCTTCAGAATTAAGAACCGATGGTCATCATGTTGGCTTACCTGAAGGACAAATGGGAAATTCTGAAGTAGGTCATATGAATTTAGGCGCAGGAAGAATTGTTTATCAAAATCTAGCAAAAATTAATATTGCTGTAAAAGAAGGTAAATTATCAAAAGAAAAAGAATTATTAAACGCTTTTAAATACGCAAAAGAACATCATAAAAATATTCATTTACTAGGCTTAGTTTCTAATGGAGGAATTCATTCTCATAGTAATCATGTAAAGGGTTTATTAGATGCTGCAAATGATCATGATATAAAGAATGTTTTCTTACATGCGTTTACTGATGGAAGAGATTGTGACCCAAAATCAGGATCTTATTTTATAGATGATATTCAAGAGCACATGAAAAACACTACTGGTGAACTAGCAACAATTACTGGAAGATATTATGCGATGGATAGGGACAAAAGATGGGAAAGAGTTAAGTTGGCCTATGATGCATTGGTTAACGGAATTGGAGAGAATTCTACAAATGCATTAGAAAGCATTCAAAAAAGTTATGAAAATAATATAACAGATGAATTCATCAAGCCCATCATTATGATTGATGAAAATGGAAATCCAAAAGCCACTATTAAAGAAGATGATGTAGTCATTTTTTTTAACTTTAGGACAGACAGGGGAAGGCAACTAACAGAAGTTTTAAGTCAGAAAGACGACAATCTATTAGAAATGAAAAAACAATCATTATATTTTGTAACACTTACAAATTATGATAAAACATTTAAAAATATAAAGGTTATTTATAATAGCGATAATATAGAAAACACCCTAGGCGAAGTTTTAGAAACTGCAAATAAAACGCAAATAAGAATAGCCGAAACTGAAAAATATCCTCATGTTACTTTTTTCTTTTCAGGGGGAAGAGAAAAAGAATTTTATGGAGAGAAAAGGTTACTTTGTCCATCTCCAAAAGTAGCAACCTATGATTTAAAGCCAGAAATGAGTGCTTATGAAATTAGAGATGCTATCATCCCCGAGTTAGAAAAAGGAGATGTAGATTTTGTGTGTTTGAATTTTGCCAACGGAGATATGGTTGGGCATACTGGTGTATTTGATGCAGCAGTAAAAGCTTGTGAAACAGTAGATGATTGCACAAAAGATGTAATTACTTCAGGCTTGGAAAACGGATATACCACGATACTAATTGCTGATCATGGTAACTGTGAAACGATGATGAATCCAGACGGAAGCCCACACACTGCTCATACCACCAACCCGGTTCCTATTATTCTTATAGACAAAGAAATAAAATTAATAACAGATGGAGTGTTGGGAGATATTGCTCCAACAATTTTAGAATTAATGGGCGTTGAACAACCTAAAGAAATGACAAGAAAATCTCTCTTATAATATGAAAAAACTTTTATTTTTATGTTTTTTATGTTTTTGTTCATTAGCCAATGGGCAAGAAAATGAAGATATAAATGGTAATTTAATTGGCTATATTAATAAGTCAGATTTCTTAAAAGGCAAACACAAAAATTGGTTTTTAAAAAATTACGAAGACTATCTTCCTAATCAAAAAATAGTTCAAAAGATTAAAAAAAGGATAAAAGATGTTTCTGTGAAAGCTTTCATAGGTAGTTGGTGTCATGATAGCAAAAGAGAACTGCCAAGATTCTATAAAATTATGGAATTAGCAGCATTTGATTTTACAAATAACTTTCAAATGATTGGAATTACCATAGGAAAAAAAACACCAAATAATCTTCAGAAAGGCTATTCCATAAAACATACGCCCACTTTTATTTTTTATGAAAACGGAAAAGAAATTGGTCGTTTTGTAGAGCATTCTATAGAGATATTTGAAAAAGATATTTTAAAAATAATACGAAAAAACAACTATAAACATTCATACGAAAAATAAATGCTTCCAAATAAAAACTTGATTATTGCCATTGATTTTGACGGAACCATCGTAGAAGATGCATATCCAAAGATTGGGAAACCAATGATTTTTGCCTTCGAAACCATGAAGAAATTACAGTCTGAAGGACATCGTTTAATCTTATGGACTTATAGATCTGACAGGAAACTTCAAGAAGCTGTTGATTTTTGTAAACAACAAGGTCTTGAGTTTTATGCAATCAATAAAAGCTATCCTGAAGAAGAATTTGATGGTAAAATTAGCAGAAAAATTCATGCAACCTTTTTTGTCGATGACAGAAATATTGGAGGATTTATTGGATGGACTGCTGTTCATAAACTACTATTAAACTATGAACCTGAAATAAAAAAGAAAAAAGGTTTTTTCTCTTTTTTGAAGTAAGGTTGCTCCCTTTATATTTTTAAAATTAGAAGTATCTTTACACTTTAAATCGTACTATGATTAAAGTAAAAACTAGTGAAGAAATAGAGATTATGCGCGAAAGTGCCTTGGTAGTCTCTAGAACTTTAGGAATTCTTGCCAAAGAGGTAAAACCAGGAGTAACTACCTTGTTTTTAGATAAAATAGCTGAAGAATATATTCGTTCCCAAGATGCTATTCCAGGATTTTTAGGTCTGTATGATTTTCCAAACACACTATGCATGAGTCCAAATGCTCAAGTAGTTCATGGAATACCAAATGATAAACCTCTGCAAGAAGGAGATATTATTTCTATAGACTGTGGTGCTTTAAAAAATGGTTTTTATGGAGACCATGCTTATACTTTTGCTGTTGGAGAGATTGAAGAAGAAACAAAAAAGCTACTAGAGGTGACTAAACAAAGTTTGTACGAGGGTATTCGTGAATTAAAAGCTGGAAACAGAATTGGTGATGTAGGATATGCCATACAAAAATATTGTGAAGACAGAGGTTATGGGGTAGTAAGAGAGCTTGTAGGGCACGGTCTGGGAAGAAAAATGCATGAAGATCCTGAAATGCCAAATTATGGAAAACGTGGTAGAGGTAAAAAGCTCATCAACGGAATGGTTGTTGCTATTGAACCCATGATTAATTTAGGTACACATAAAATTAATCAACTTAGTGATGGCTGGACTATTTTAACTCAAGACGGAAAACCTAGTGCTCATTTTGAGCATGATATTGCAATTATTCACGGAAAACCAGAGCTACTATCTACTTTTAAATATATTTATGAAGCTTTAGGGATTATAAGTGATGAAGAAAATGAGTTCAGACAATCACCATTGTAAACTAGTTTTTTGAAATTATTCAAAATCATATTAAACATAATTCCGCGCCCATTACTTATCAAATTAAGTTATCTGGCAAAACCTTTTATTGCCTATTACTTAAAAGGAGATAAATATACAGATCCCATAGACAACAAAAGTTTTCGTAAGTTTTTACCCTACGGCTATCAGATTCAAAGGCCAAACGTATTATCGCCTAGTACACTTTCGTTAGAGCGTCATAGACTGTTATGGCTCTATTTAACCAATGAAACTGACTTTTTTACTTCAAAGAAAAAAGTTTTACACATGGCTCCAGAACAATGTTTTGTAACTCGTTTTAAAAAATTAAATCACGAATATGTTACAGCCGACTTATACTCACCTATTGCTGATGTAAAAGCAGACATTACCAACTTACCTTTTAATGATAATTCTTTTGATGTAGTATTTTGTAATCATGTATTAGAGCATATACAAGATGACATTAAAGCTATGAAAGAATTATATAGAGTTATGAAAAAAGGTGGAATGGGTGTTTTTCAAATACCTCAAGATTTAAATCGTGAATCTACGTTTGAAGACAACTCTATAACAGATAGAAAAGAGAGAGCCAAAATTTTTGGACAATATGATCACGTAAGAATTTATGGGCGAGATTATTTTGAGAAGTTACGTTCTGTAGGTTTTAAAGTGAAAGAAATAGCTTATTCTAAAAAAATTTCTACAGATCTTTCAGATAGATATCGATTAATGAAAGGTGAAATTTTACCTGTTGTTTACAAAGATTAGTTTCTAAACTCAGCCAAGTCACCAGCTTCATTTACATAAATAAGAACCACTTTTAGATGTGGTTTATCTTCCAAAAATTTTACTGTTTTTTCTAATCCCATGGCCATAAATGAAGTTGCATATGCGTCTACATCTGCACAATCTAATTCAGCAATAACTGTTGCAGCTAATAAATTACTTTCTAATGCAAATCCTGTCTTTGGATTAATTGTATGAACATATTTTTCACCTGTAGGTGCCATTCTAAATTTTCTATAATTGCCAGAACTTGCCATAGAACTATTCGTTAATTGCAGATATGTATATGCTGAGCGACTTCCATCAGTATTTGGATTTTCTAATTGCACAGTCCAAATTTTGCCCTCAGGTTTTGTTCCTTTGACCCTTACTTCTCCTCCAATTTCAATTAAATAATTTTTAATTTTTTTAGATTCTAAAAAACGTGCGATGATATCTAAACCATATCCTTTACCTATAGAATTAAAATCAAAGTATGTCTCAGAATATTTTTTATTGACCTGATTGTTTTCAATTGTAACCTTGTCAAAACCAACAAACTTCATTAAATCTTTTACGCGAGAACTATCTAAATTATTCAAAGGTTTTTCAGGTCCAAAACCCCAAGCATTTACCAAATTTCCCACTGTTGGATCAAAATACCCTTTTGTTTCTTTAAATATTCGTTCAGATTTAGAAAAAATCTCCTTAAAATAAGCGTCAACAATAACACCCGAATCACCACTGTTAATTCTAGAAATATCCGATGTAGGGATGTATGTAGAAATTGAATTATTTATATCTTCAAATAATTGAATAATTTCTTCTTCAAAACTAATACCAACATCGTAATAAATTATATTGTAAGAAGTCCCAAAAACAAATCCTTGAAGTTTTATTGGTGTATTAATCTCATTTTTACATGAAGTAAGGGTAAAAAGTGAAGAAAATAAAAAAATAAAAAAAGCCTTTTTCATCCGTTAATTATTAGCATATAAAGATACAATTTAAAGTTTTTAAAAATCGTTCATAAATTTTTGTTAATCACCCTTATTATACTGTCAATATTTTTAACTTTGTGTGGTAATCATCAATATTATAAAAATGAAGAAAATAATTGTACTACTTGTTGCCTCAGTTTTCATTAGTTCTTGTATATCTCAAAAAGAACACGCAGCACTGCAGGCAAAACACGACAAAGCTAAAGACGAACTACTTGCCGTTAAAAATAGTTTAACCAAATGTGTTATAGATAATGAAAAATGTGATGCTGATGTAGCAAACCTAAATAATATCATTGCTGATTTAAAAAATGACAAAAAGAAAACCTTAGAATATGTTGATAACTTAACAGTTCTAACTCAAGGGGCTACTGATAATATTAAAGAAACCTTGGCTCAATTGAGTAAAAAAGACAAATACATTAATAGAATAAGAGCTGCAGCTACCAAAAAAGATTCTTTAAATCTTGTAGTTGCTTTTAACTTGAAAAAAGAATTAAAAGAAGGTATAGATGATGAAGATATTGAAATAAATGTTGAAAAAACAGTTGTTTTTATCTCTATATCAGACAAATTATTATTTAAAAGTGGAAGCTATACAATCACAGAAAAAGCATATTCAGTTTTAGAAAAAGTTGCCACGGTTATTAATAGTCAGCCAGAAATGGATGTAATGATTGAAGGCCATACAGATGCTACTCCAATAAAAAATGATATTATTCAAGACAATTGGGATTTATCCACCAAAAGGGCTACATCCATTACTAGGATATTACAATCTAAATTTGCTGTAGCACCAAGTAGATTAATTGCTGCAGGTAGAAGTAGTTATGTACCGCTAGCACCAAATGACACTCCTGCTAATAAATCTAAAAACAGAAGAACTAAAATTATTATTCTACCAAAAATTGGTCAATTCTTTGAAATGTTGGAGACCAAAGCTGAATAATTAACCCATTTAAAATAAAGAAAAAGCATCACAAAATGTGATGCTTTTTTTATTCTAAAATCTTAATGAAATCCTCAAAAGCCACATAATAAGGCTGGTCTTTAAAAACAGGATTTTCTACACTTTCTGCATTGGCTATTCCAACACCAGCAAACCATACTTTAGCGTCCTGTTTTTTAGCATGTTCTTTAAAAGTCTCCATCCACAGCACATCATATTCTTCTGGGTTCTGAATATTATTTGAAGCTTTTACCAGAACAAAAACAGGAGATTCTCCTTTTTTAAACAACACAAATTGTGGATGTCTTTTTAACTGACTGTTGATGGCTTGAAACTCATAGCCCATTTCCTCTAACTTCTTACCTACTATATTCATAGCAAGATTATGTAGTTCTTGTTGCGTTAATACTTGCATTATTTTAGTATCTTTTACTTTTTTAAAATTTAGACCTATGCTACACCCAAATTTAAAACTAATAGCTTTAACTTTTTTTATAATACTTCTAACGAACTCTTGTGAGAGTACAAAATTAACTACTAATAAAACAGCAGTAATATATCAAAAGGAAGGATATTTACTAGGTACAATAGTACCCAAAGATACTGGAAATTGTGGCTGGATCATCACTGATTCAAAAAATAACACCTATGATCCTGTAAATATTGAAGACGAAAAATTTCTTTCTTTTTCTTTAAAAAAAGAGACCATCTATTTTAAGTTTCTTCCATTAAGAATGAAAAATCGTTGTGAAAACACATCTCCAATAGCACTTACAGAAGTTATTTTAGCTACTAATTAAAAAAGAGAGCATTTATAGGAATGCTCTCTTTTTTAATCATACATTTTTTTACTGCTACTCAACCACTATTCTTTTAATAGTTGCATTGCTATTATTCCCTAATCTAACAAGATAAACTCCTGTTGAAGCACGAGACATATCTATTATATAAGAGTAAAATCCTGAGGTATTTTTAATGGTTTTCCATAGCAGTGTTTGACCTACCATATTGTAAACATTTAAATCTAAATCATTAAAAGAAGAAGTATTAGCAAGAGATACTTCAAATTGATTATCTCCTTTATTGAAAATCTTAAATTCTCCATCTAATTTATTATCAGATACCGAAAGAGAAGCTTCTGTACAAATTTGAATAGACCAATCAAGTAAAGTCCCTCCATCCCCATCTGCATCATCATTTATATAAAGAGTCCAATCTCCTCCAGATAGTAATCCGTTTAAATCACTTAGACTACCAATAGGACTAAACGATCCTGTAAAAGGTGCTTCTCCATCACTTATAACAGTGCTAGCATCGTCATCTAAAACCGTATTTGTAAAATTATCTTCATCACTCCCAATATCCTCAAATAGAATTATCTCGGTAACACCGTCTGGAGCAATTAATTTTACTTCTAAATCAGCATCCCAAGTATGTTCAATATTCAAAGTTAAGTTTACGTCAGTAATTACAGCATTTTGATCCATATTAATTATAGATGTTGTTACCCCAATATCTGGCCCTATCGTATTTTCTGTATCGTTAGTTCTTGTATAACATGCAGAGTTTAAAACCTCTCTTTGAAACGAATTATTAGTCATATCTGAGTCTGAAGCCAATAATGTTTCTGCTACTACAGTATAGGTTCCATCCATAGAGAAGTTTCCTAAAGTAGAAAAGGTATAAGATATTGAAGTTCCTGCATCTAAAGGACCTGCAACATTCTCTGAAACTGAAGGAGCTCCATTAATAGAATAAGAAGCTTGAAAATTTGATTGAGTTGCTGTTCCAAAATTTTCGATTGTAACTACAACAGACTCATTAGTTAATGCTTCTCCATCATCTGGACCATTAATTGCAGTAACTCCTATATCATTTGAATATACGTGAGTAATTTCTGTTGTAATTGAATCATTGCTTGAGTCTTCATCATCAGTTAACGTAACAGAAGATAAGATACTATAGACCTGTCCTTCTGAAGACAAATCTGCTGTTGTGGTAAAGGTAAATTGTACTGATTCATTAGACGCTATAGTTTCTGTAAATGTCTCTGTAATTACAGTTCCTGAATTTACTTGATAGCTAACATCAAAATCTGTTGCAGAGTTTTCTCCTAAATTTCGAATGGTAACAGTAATGGTCTCAGTACTTGTTAATATTCCTGTCACAGGGGTATCTAAACTAATTACCGCTACATCATTTACCGCATTTGCTGCAATTTGAAATACTCCTGCTATATTTTTTCTTCCATTAGACATTACTTCATTAACAAACCAGAATTTTTTATCGTTGGCAGGGTCTACATCTATTTTGCTGTAATCTCCATAACGAGTACTAGCAATATTGGCATCTCCTGCTAAGATTGTTCCTTCGTCTATCGTCATTACATTTATAGGGTCTCCTGAATAACGACCTGTATAATAAGAACCAAGTAGCACACTATCATCTGTACTGTTTGCACTAGACATTCCTGTATAACCCATTCCTATATTTCCTTGCACATCCATAATTAAACTTGCATTCCAAGCATGCCTGTTGTCTGGTGCTGTATAGGTTCCTTCTTGGTAAATTTCCCATGGTTCTCCATCTGCAGTTTGACGCAATTCATACCATCTAACCCCTGCTTGTTTTGTACTACTTCCGTCTACATCTACTACAAAATTAAACAAGGCAGAATTATAGGTTGCAAACTTTCTATATTGTGCCTGATTCATAATGGTTGCTTGTAATGCATCTACAGTAGCCCCACCATTTGGTTGTGGTAAATTAGAAAAACTACCCCCATCAAATACACTAACAAACTCAGTAGTGCTTAACTCTACGGCTGCAGAAACTTCAGAATTTTCGGGAGTTTCCCAATCTATGTCTACATTCCATAATTTTACATGATCTGTATCTACTCCGGACCAAGCATCATCTTGCATATACATTACGGTGGCACCTCCTGTTGTTGGCCAATTATCGTTACTTATGTTTAACACTTGAGGACTATGAAAACCACTGGTTACCAACCCTGGTAATGAAAATGATAATATTTGAGGTTCTGTACCTTCAGATGCAGCATCTATCATAGCATCTCTTTGAAATACATGTAATTTATTGGCACTGCCCGTATTTTCAGTCATATAATACCCATCTCTCCAAACAGATAATTTTTGATAATCGCTTACGGCTGAATAGCTGTAAACCGTCCAACTATCGTTTACTGGATCTGGACCATCAGATACTGCTACTTGAACACCACCCCCAAGAAAACTAAGAATCCATCTATCAGCAACATTATCATAACTTGCTGTTAAATCACAACAGCCACCTGATGGAAATATGGTTGGATTAGGAGAAACCAATCCACCGGTTAAAGAATTTCCACTTTTATCAAAAATTTGAAACGCGGTATTAATTACAGAAATATAATGATTGGGTCCTACGGCTCCGGCAGGATCAGTTGGTTGAGAATTAGAAGAACCTGTCTCAAAAACTAATTCGGGTGTTTTGGAAGGAATACTATTTCTTAAGTTATCAGAATATTTTGCTAGTGGATCATCTCCTTCCGAACCCTTACCAATAACAACGTCATATTTAGAAGATCTTCCATCTAACATTTCTTTTTGTTGTTGAAGATCTGGTCTTACTAAATCATTCATTCTTGAGGCAATTGATGCAACATATTCTACCTTTGAAGGCTTTCCTATTAGATAAGGTTTTTGAGGCTCATTTTTTACTTCTTGAGAGAAGATTGTTTGCATAAACATTAGAGTTATTAAAACAATTGAAAAATTTTTGTAGAACATAATACGGGAAATTAGTAAACTTAATTGGGGTTAAATAAAAATATGGACTAAAATTACACAAATAATAAAGAATAACAATAAAATGAACTAAATATCTATAATAATGGAGTGAAACTAATAAATTATTGCATTATTCCTAAATTAATTTCATTAAGCAACTAATATTTTTTATTTATTTTTATTTCTCATATTGTAATTCTTGTCGCCGCGAGTTTTGGGTTTTTTATACTTTTTGGCAATCTCTCTCCTATAAGAACCTCCTTGATTGGTTTTACTGTTTTTTTCACTCTTCTCGTGAAAAGCAGGGCCAGGAATATATTCTTCAGAAACTCTATTTTTTGATATTTCTTGATCTTCTTTTGGGCGTTCTTCTTCTGTGAGTTGTTTCGTTATTTCTACTTCTTCTGGAAAATCAAGTACAGGAATTTCATACTTCATTAAGGCTTCAATTCTTTCTTTTGATTCTTGCTCTTTTTCTGTTGAAAATAAAATTGTTCGTCCTTCACGCTCTGCTCTTCCTGTTCTACCAATTCTATGCATATAGTTTTCTGGAAAATAAGGCGTGTCAAAATTAATAACATGCGAGATTCCATCTAAGTCTAATCCTCGAGCCATGACATCTGTAGCAACTAGAACACGATTGGTTCCCTGGTCGAACTGACGAATAGAACGAATCCTGTAATTTTGTGTTTTATTGGAGTGAATTACACAACTTTCTGATCCAAAAACTTCTTCTACTGCAGCAAATAATAGATCTGCTCTTCGTTTGTTAGAAACAAAAACCAATACTTTTGTGAAAATATCTTTATCAGCTAGTAAATGATTTAACAAATTTGCTTTGGTATAAAAATTAGTAACCATATACGAGGTTTGCTGAATATTATCTAGCGGAGCACCACTCATAGCCACAGAGATCTTTTTTGGTGATTTAAAAAAATCTGTAATTAGTTCATCCACATCATTAGTCATTGTTGCAGAAAACATAATATTTTGTCTTCCTTTTGGCAACAAATCAAAAATATTAAGTAACTGAAAACGAAATCCTAAATCTAACATAATATCTACTTCATCAATTACTAGTTTTTGAATAGATTTTAGTTTTAACACATTGCTCAATGCTAAATCATATAATCTTCCTGGCGTGGCTACAATAATATCTGCTCCTTGCGCTACTGCTTGTTTTTGTGTATTTATATTAGTTCCGCCATACACTCCTAGAACTCTAATATTTATATATTTTGCTAGTTTTTCAATCTCATCTACCACCTGCAATACCAATTCACGAGTTGGAACAACCACTAAAACTCTTGGCGTTACTTGCTTGGAGAACCTTAAATCTCTGAGAATAGGCATCATATAAGCAAATGTTTTTCCAGTACCAGTTTGGGCTATTCCTACCACATCTTTACCAGATCTAACTACAGAATAGGCAGCTTCTTGTATAGGAGTTGGATGGGTAAAACCTAACTCTTCTATGCTGTTATAAAGTTGATTAGATAAGTCTAAATCTTCAAAAGTAGTCATGTGAAAAAATTTTAACAAAGGTAGCTTGTTTATTTGTGCTACTCTAAAATTGATTTCATTTTTGATGTATAAATTTTATAATCCTTAACATTATGATGAGTTGCTGTTGGAATTGAAACAAACTCTTTTTGTTGAGAATTCACTAGCTTAAAAAGCTCTTTAGAATGATCAAAAGAAGTTGTTTTGTCTTGATCTCCATGAAAAAAAGTGACAGGTGATGCTACTTTGTCAATTAATAAATCTGTTCTAAACGGATATTTAATTAAAAACGTTGGAGACAATACAAAATAAAATTGAGTTGCTTTTTTTAGGTTGTAAAAAGGAGCTTCTAGGATCAAATGCATAGGATTGTTTTCTGAAGCAACTTTAGCAGCAAAAGTAGCGCCTAAAGAACGACCGTAAACTACAATTTTATCTTCGGAGAATTTTGTTGTTAAATGATTATATGCTAATAATGCATCATCGTACATTTTAAGTTCATTAAAACTTCCAGTACTTTTCCCGTAATTTCGATAGTCTATTACAAAAACTTCATATTCATACTCTAATAAATAAGAAACAATGTTTCCCCAACGTTGCAAATTACCCTTGTTTCCATGAAAAAACAGAATAACACCTTTTGACTTTTCTAACTTAAAATGTAATGCATTAATTGTTTCGTTATCTTTAGTTATTAAATTAACTTCAGTAAAAGATTGAGGAAAGTTATACGTTACATTTTTTGGTATTTTTTTCCCATTTAAAAAAAAGAAACGCTCCTGAAAAATATAAAAAAGAAACAACCCAACACCTACAAAAATAAAAATGCAATAGATAATTTTCTTTATCATTTCATTTTCTTTTTTGTTCTTATAAAATCAATACTAGTTTTCTTTCTATCTAGAGCTACTAATTTTTTTGAATTTAAAATTTCGCCCAAAGCTCTATGATAACTTTCAAAATTGTGTAAATCTTTATGCCCACCACCAATAATCGGAAATAATTTTGTAGAATCTGGTTTTAATTTAGACAATTGTAAACTAGACGCAAACCGAATTATTTTATCGTTTGTACCGTGCAAAATGTTAATCGGACAATCTACATATTTAATCCATTTATAGGTCGGCATTTGATAACGCATTACTAAACCTAACGGAATTAGAGGTAAATAACGTTTCACATTTTTAGACATACTAAAATACGGGCAAGCCAATATCAAAGCTTTAGGTTTATTAATAGAAGCAACTTTAGTAGCTAAACCAGTTCCTAAAGATCTACCATAAACAATAATATGTTCTTCTTTTACCTTTTCTTTTAATCTGTCATAAATATATAAAGCATCATGCTTCATACTTTCTTGACTTAACTTTCCTGTACTTTTTCCAAAACCTCGATAATCTATCATAATTACATCATAATTATGAATAGTAAAATCTATAGCAAACTTTCCCCAACCTTTAATACTTTTAGAATTTCCTTTCAAGTAATATACCAATCCTTTTGGTTTCTCAACCTTAAAATGCAACCCATTAATAATGGTCCCATCTGGTAAATCTAGATTGTATTCATCTACTTCTTGATTTTCATATTGAAACTGAAAATCTGCAGGTAGCTTTTCTGGGTGAAATAACAATCGTTCTTGAAAGAAATAAAGAATAATGCTAATAACAGTAACAATAATTATCAGAATTAGTAAGTAGGAGCTCCAAGGCATAGAATTGATTTGATAAAACGAAACTACTGTTTTTTATTGATTACTTCAGATTAGGTTTAATTAATTATTAGGTTTGGTTAAATACTGAGCAATATTTTTAGTAATTATTGCTGTTTTTTCAATAGAAAATTTTAATATTCTGTGTGCACATTTCTATGTGTGAAAATCATCAAAAAAAGTTTTTCCTTCATTTAATAACTTTTCAAAGGATGGATTAATATGAGATATTTATGAACCTCCAAGATTTAATGCCACATCAAATGCCTCATATTCAATAAGATATTTGTAATACAGGAAAATAATTTACAAGTTTTTACAACGTTAAAATAAATAGAGAATGAAAATAAAAGTGCGTCATCATTAAACAAATTATTTATATGAGTACAATCATAAATAAATTCTTTTGTATCTTAGAATAATTGAAAATAAAATAAAAATGCAAACTCCAATACGATTAGAACGAGCAATCATAAAATTATACAAAGCATTTCATAGCAATATGCTAGATCCTGAGGATTGCGCTGCTTGTGCAGTTGGAAATATTTTAGACAATCATGACAGCTGGAAGCATCTTTCCAATGAACATGGCTCTTTACAATTAAATTATATTGGAACAGTTCATCAGCAGCTAGGCAGAAGGTTTAATGGGTATTCTCCGCAAGAAATTCTTGAGATTGAAAAAGTATTTCTTGAAGCCTGTGGGTTTAAAACCCCTCTTTGCCACTACAATCAAAAACCTCAAAACCCCAGAAACAAGGAAACTCTATTCCATGCGTTGAGCGCTGTTATTAGTTTTCTATGCAAATTAGATGCTGTGTCTAATGTGATGGATTATTCTAAAATTTTTAAGTACGAAAATAATCAACCCATATATCAGCTAGAAAGTATTATAGCATAAAAAAACCAGCACAAAAGAGTGCTGGTTTTTTTTATGTTTATAATTCCTTAAGATTAACCTCCAAAATCATCAAATCTGATGTTTTCATCGGGTATTCCATAATCTTCTCCCATTTTCTGAACTGCTTTGTTCATTAATGGTGGACCACAGAAATACAATTCTATATCTTCTGGTGATTCATGAAGGTCTAAATAATTTTCTATCACACAGTTGTGAATAAATCCGGTAAAACCGTCTCCATCTCCATCTATTCCATCTTTTACTTTCCAATTGTCTTCTTCCATTGGTTCAGACAAAGCCATGTAGAACTTAAAGTTTGGAAAATCTCTTTCTAATGATTTAAAGTGATCTATATAAAACAATTCTCTTTTAGATCTACCACCATACCAATACGTAACTTTACGACCTGTCTTTAGGGTTTTAAATAGGTGATACAAATGAGAACGCATTGGCGCCATTCCTGCTCCACCTCCAACATATAACATTTCTGATTCAGACTCATTGATAAAAAACTCACCATAAGGTCCAGAAATGACTACTTTGTCTCCTGGTTTTTGAGCAAAAATGTAGGAGGAAGCTACTCCTGGGTTTACATCCATCCAACCATTTTTAGCACGATCCCACGGCGGTGTTGCAATACGAACATTTAACATAATTTCTCTTCCTTCTGCAGGATAAGAAGCCATAGAATATGCACGTTCTACAGTCTCTTTATTTTTCATAACCAATGGCCATAAACCAAACTTATCCCATTCTGCTTGAAACTTATCTGGTGTTTCATGCTCTTCTGGATGTGCTGTAATATCTATGTCTGAAAATTTAACTTCACAGTCAGGAATTTCAATTTGGATATATCCTCCGGCTTTATAACCCATGTCTTTTGGAATCTCAACTACAAATTCCTTAATAAAAGAGGCTACATTATAATTACGAACAACAGTTGCATCCCATTTCTTAATTCCAAAAACTTCTTCTGGAATTGAAATATCCATGTCTTGTTTTACTTTCACCTGACAGGCTAAACGTATTCCGTGTTTTAATTCTTTTCTAGAAAAGTGTGGTGTTTCTGTAGGCAAAGCCTCACCTCCACCTGAATTTACATGACATTCGCATTGAACGCAAGATCCACCACCACCACATGCAGATGGTAAGAATATTTTTTCACTTCCTAAGGTTGTTAATAGTGTACTTCCAGAAGCTACTTCAATTTTTTTCTCTCCATTAATGGTAATAGTTACGGGACCCGATGGAGATAATTTTTGTTTTACAAATAATAATAATGCGACCAACAACAACGTAATCAATAAAAAAGCTGCTACGGTTGCAAAAATAGTTCCTGTGGTGCTTGCTGCTAATATAATCATACTATTTTTCTATTTCTTTAATATTTTCTGCTACTTCTTTTGTATCACTTTTTTCATTGATATCGATCTTTTTTACCTCGGTACTTTTTTCTAGTTTGCTAGACACAATAACTTCGGTAGTTTTTTCCTTTTTCTCTTCATCTCCTCCAGTTAACATTCCTCCAAAACTCATAAATCCAATAGCCATAAGACCTGTAATAATAAATGTAATTCCCAAACCTCTTAAGGCTGGAGGTACGTTAGAATAGCGAATTTTTTCACGAATGGCTGCAATGGCTAAAATGGCTAAAAACCATCCAATACCTGATCCTACTCCGTAGGTTAGTGCCAATCCTAAACTTGGAATCTCACGAGATTGCATAAACAAAGAGCCTCCTAAAATAGCACAGTTTACAGCAATTAAGGGTAAAAAAATCCCTAATGAATTGTACAATGAAGGTGAGAATTTCTCAACAATAATTTCTACCAGTTGTACCATGGTTGCAATCGTTGCAATAAACATGATAAATGACAAGAAACTTAAGTCATATTCAGCATATTCTGACCCTAACCACGCCAAAGCACCTTCTTGTAATAAATATTGATCTAACAACCAGTTTAAAGGAACGGTTACTGCCAATACAAAGATGACAGCAGCTCCTAGACCAACAGCTGTAGCTACTTTTTTAGAAACAGCAAGGTAAGAACACATTCCTAAGAAGGTTGCAAATACCATGTTGTCTATAAATATCGATTTGAAAAATAATTCTATGTGTTCCATGATATTTTAGTTTTCTTCAATTAATGCTGGGTTTCTACTACGTTGAACCCAAATAAGGATTCCAACTACTATTAATGCCATTGGTGCTAATAACATAAATCCGTTATTCTCATATCCTATAGCGTATAAACCAGTTTTTTCTATTGGATCCCCTAAAACTTTAAAACCTAAAAGTGTTCCAGCCCCAAGAAGTTCTCTAAAAAAACCTACGATAATTAGTATAACTCCATAACCTACAGCATTTCCAATTCCGTCTAGGAATGATTTCCAAGGTCCGTTTCCTAAAGCGAACGCTTCAAAACGACCCATGATAATACAGTTGGTAATAATCAGTCCAATAAAAGCTCCTAATGTTTTACTTAGTTCATAAGCAAAAGCTTTGAGTACTAAATCTACAATAATAACTAGGGTTGCAACTACTATTAGCTGAACGATAATTCTAATTTTTGATGGAATGATATTTCTCATTAATGAGATAACTACATTTCCAACACCTAATACAAATAATACTGAAACTGCCATTACAATCGAAGCATTTAACTCAGCCGTAATTGCCAATGCAGAACAGATTCCTAATACCTGAATAGTAATTGGATTATTATCCGTTAGTGGATCAGTGATTAATTTTGCGTCTTTTTTAGATAAAAGTCCCATATAATTAATTTGTTTTTAAATTTTTAAAGTAAGACACATAATTTCTCAACTCAGATTTAATCATTGCTGAAACACCATCACCTGTAATGGTTGCTCCTGCAATTGCATCTACTTGATTATCCATTTTATCTTCGTTCTTTGGATCATTATTTGATTTAGAGACATCAATTCCTTTAAATTGTCCATCACTTAACAAATGTTCTCCAGTAAAATCATCCATAAAGAAGCGTAATTTTATATTTGCTCCTAATCCGGCTGTTTCACCTTTATGATCAAAATAAGCTCCTTGAATCACCATGTTTTCGTCCATAGCTACGTAAGCCCAAATGGCATCCCAAAGACCTTTTCCTCTAATTGGCGCTACGTAAAACGTTTTGCCATCTTTCTCACCAATAAATAAAGGAAACAGTCTGTCTTCTCCTTCTTTAGCTAGTGTTTGCTGCTTTTTAATATCAATTAAATATGCTTGATCGTTTTCAGAAATAGCTCCTCCTTGAATCACCAATTGTTTGGTAATATATTTTGAAAAATTCTCTCCAACGACATCTTTAGAAATGAAAGTAACACTTCCTTCTTCATTTTCATTAACACCCATTGCATATAGAATATTCTGTTGCTTTTCTATACGTTTGTTTTCATCAATAGTCGGCTTAAAATAAGAGGCTAAAAAGGCTAACAAAGATCCAACAATTAACACCATTCCTACGGAGAAAATTATTGTGTACGAATTACTATCTGTTTTCTTAGACATAATTATGCAGTTTTAGCTTTTAAACGTTGTAGTCTTTTCTTTACATTTCCTTGCACCACATAATGGTCTATAGTTGGCGCAAAAACATTCATTAATAGAATGGCTAGGAATACTCCTTCTGGATATGCTGGATTAAAGACACGAATCATAATAGAAATAAATCCGATTAAAAATCCGTAAATCCATTTTCCTTTATTTGTTTGCGATGCTGTTACTGGATCTGTTGCCATAAATACGGCTCCAAATGCCAATCCTCCAATCATTAAGTGCTCGTACCAAACTGTATTCATTAATCCATAAAACTTACTAGAGTCTGTAATAATATCTGCTGCGACTACTTGATTAAAAATGATTCCCATAACAGCAGCTCCAATAAATGTAGAAAGAATAATTCTCCAACTACCAATTTTAGTAAAAATTAAGAAAGCAGCTCCTAATAAAATTAAAAAGGTAGATGTTTCACCAACAGAACCTGGTATAAAACCAAAAAACATATCCCAGTTAGAATACACTATTTCTTGATTTTGAGCATAACTTCCTAAAATTGTTTCTCCAGAAATTGCATCGGCTGTTCCTACTCTATTCACAGCATCATAGACCCATACTTTGTCTCCACTCATCCAGGTTGGATAGGCGAAAAATAAGAAAGCTCTAATGGTTAACGCTGGGTTTAAAATATTCATTCCTGTTCCTCCAAATACTTCTTTTCCAATAACAACTCCAAAGACTACTGCTACAGAAAGCATCCATAATGGGGTGTCTATGGGTACAATTAATGGAACTAACATACCGGTTACTAAGTATCCTTCTTCTACTTCATGTCCTTTAATAACAGCAAAGATAAATTCTACTAGCAATCCTACTCCATAAGAAACAATAACTAGTGGAAGTACTTTAATAATTCCAATCCAAAAATTATCCCAAGTAATAAAACTTCCTACTATAGAAAATTCTGTAGTAATTCCTTTTGCTGCATCTATTGCAGCATAATGTTGGTATCCTGCATTAAACATTCCAAATAATAAACATGGTATTAAGGCCATGATTACAATGTTCATGGTACGCTTTAAATCATCTGCTGCTTTAATGTGTGTACCATTATGAGTTACCTCATTTGGCAAGTATAAAAATGTATGAATTGCGTTAAACGCAGGAGCCATTTTTGTTCCTTTATACTTCTCTTTTAAATTATGTAAATTACTTTTTAAGCTCATTTGATATCTATTTTTAGCCTAATTCTTCTTTCATTAAATCTAACCCTTCTCTCACGATCTTCTGGTGTGGTTGTTTAGACACACAAATAAATTCTGTTAATGCAAAATCTTCAGGAGCTACTTCATAACCTCCTAAGTTTTCCATCTCGTCTAAATCTTGATACATACAGGCTTTTAAGAATTGCAATGGAAACATATCTAAAGGAAATACATTTTCATAAGAACCGGTAACTACAAACGCTCTGTGTTCTCCGTTTGTATTGGTATTTAAATCATATTTTTTCTTTGGAGTTAACCAAGAAAAAGTTAATGCTCTAGATGGAGAAATTTTATTAAAGACAGGTTTATTCCATCCAAAAAACTCATAATCATCTCCTTCTGGAATTGCTGTAATTTGATTGTCATAATAGCCTAAAAAACCATCTTCAGAAACTTGTGTTCCAGACAATACATTTCCACTAATAATTCTTGTGTTATCTGTATTAATATTTTTTGCTACAATAGCTGAAATAGATGCTCCTGCAACTACAGAAACATAGGCTGGTTTCTCAAATTGAGAACCTGTTAACGCTAAAGTTCTAGTGATGTTAAAATTTCCTGTTAACAATAATTCGCCAATGACTAGAAGATCTTGCGGGCTTATAACCCACACTACCTCTCCTTTGTTTAAAGGATCTATTTGAGAAATTTGAGTACTTACATTTCCTACTGGATGTGGACCAGAAACCTTATGAAGTTCTATGTTTTTTAAACCAGTAAATGGAGAATTTGAATCTTTCCCAACAGAAACATGAACACTTCCTATTGTTAATTTAGAAATTGCTGTAACTGCTGCTTGTAATTCTTTTTCTTTTCCGGCCAAGGTATAATCATAATTTGCAGCTAATGGCGAACTTGCATATGCTGAAATAAAAATTGATTTTGGCGCTTGATTTGGATTTGCAATCACATCAAATGGACGCTGCTTTACAAACGGCCAACAACCTGAGTTGAATAAATGATTTTTGACTTCTTCTGCAGACATCTTCTCTACATCTTGTTTTCCAAAATCTTTGTAGGTTTGTTTTGCGTCAGCAGTAATCTTAATGCTAACGATCTTGCGTTTTGCTCCACGAATAATCTCCGTTACTTTTCCGCTTACTGGGCTAGAAAACAAGATGCGATCATCACTTTTTGAATAAAAAAGCGATTCTCCTGCCTGTACTTCTGTTCCTTCTTTTGCTATAAGTTTTGGGATGATTCCGTGAAAGTCTTCTGGTTTTAGGGCAAACACGCCTTTTACAGCTATAATACTAGTTGTTTGGGCTGCTTCACCAACTAGTTTAATGTCTAAACCTTTTTTTATACGAATGTCTTTTGACATGTTACTTTCGAAATTTAGTTATCTAAAAAAATCATGCAAATTTAAAGATTTTGCATAGGATGTTAGAACAAATGAAGGTTTAAATTAGCTATTTAAACTTATTTATAACTATTCTAAATAGATGTATTATTCATCTTGTTTTATATTGATTAAATTTGCAAAAAATACACCTTGTGATTCTAGCAATAAAACGATAGATTTTTTATGAAAAACATCTTTATCTCTTTTTTCTTCCTTCCAATCTTCGGCATACTTAATGCTCAAAAGACAGTGCCCTCTAATATCAAATCTATTCAACTTCAACCCCTAGATGAAACCACTTTTAATCATATTATTCCGCTAGGAAATACACTAGAGTTAAACTTTGATGATCTAGATGGAGATCAAAAAGAGTATTATTACAAAATAGAGCTAATGACTCATGACTGGAAAAAGAGTAGCCTAATTTCTAATCAATACATTAATGGTTTTCAGTCTAATATCATTTTTAATGTAGAGAATTCTTTTAATACATTTCAAAACTACACACATTATTCAGTTCAATTTCCTAACCAAAATACTAGAATCACAAAAAGTGGAAATTATCTTCTTTCTATTTTGGATGACGTTGGAGAGCTTGTTTTTACAAGAAAATTTACCTTGTATGAAAATATTGCTACTGTTGGTGTTTCTGCAAGCAGAAGTAGAAATACAAAAAATATGGGTGAAGAACAAACTGTTCAATTATTGGTGAATTATTCTCAGCTTCAAATTAACAACCCAAGTCAAGAAATTCACGTTGCCATTTTACAAAATGAAAATTGGAAAACAGCCATTACTAAAATTCAGCCCCAATTTTACAAACCCAATCAACTAGTTTACAAATACCCTAAAAAGACTAATTTTTGGGGAGGTAATGAATATTTGTTTTTTGACAATAAAAATATAAGAAATGCCAGCGTAAATATTGCAAAATCAGAACGCAAAGAAATCTATCACAACTATTTGTATCCTTATGTTAATAGAGGATTAAAATCTTACTCTTACAATCCAGATATTAACGGTCAATTTATTGTTAGAAATATTGAGGCAACAAACCCAAAAACAGAAGCAGATTATGCAATGATGTATTTCTCGCTAAAAGTCGGACAAGAGATTGCAGATAAAGAAGTGTATGTCTACGGTGCTTTTAACAATTTTAGTCTTACAGAGGAAAATAAAATGATTTTTGATCCTTCTACAAACTACTACAATGCTAACTTTTTATTAAAACAAGGATTTTACAATTACACCTTTGTGACAAAATCTTGGGATACTATAATTTCTGAATCTGAAATTAGAGGAAATTTTTCTGAAACTGAAAACATGTATACAGTTATTGTTTATCATAAAGCTTTTGGAGCATTATTTGACCGAGTAATTGGCGTTGGCACTATTCAGTTTGAAGGAGAACGTTAATCCCGAGAAAAAAGAGAGTTTCTTATTAATAGTTGAGATCGTTAATATATGTTGGATTTTTAACACAAAAATACTACATTAGCTAGATGACGATTCAACAAATTACAAAAGGGATTAAAATTTCGGTAAAAACAAAAGAAGAGGGATTTATTCAGGAAAACGAACTAGATTATTATACCTTTAGTTATGAAATTACTATCGAAAATAACTCTTTAGATACTGTTCAATTAATTGAAAGACACTGGGAAATATTCGACGCATTAAATTACAAAGAATTTGTAGATGGCAAGGGTGTTGTTGGTGAAACTCCAATCTTATCTCCACAAGAATCTTACACCTATAAATCAGGAACTTTTTTACAATCAAACATTGGAGCTATGAGTGGTTTTTTTACCATGAAAAACATCCGCAATAGAACTAGTTTTAAAGTTACAATCCCTACATTTAGCCTTTCAACAATTGCGTCATTAAACTAAGAAAAAAAAATAAAAACCCTTCACAAACTAAAGAACTAAACTGTCTAAATTGTGGACATCCTTTTTTTGGTCATGAGAAATTCTGTCCAGATTGTGGTCAAAAAAACAAAGGCAAAAAAATTACTTTTACAAATTTTTTAAGCGAAGTTTTCAATGGTTTTATCTCATGGGATGCCAAATTTTGGAAAACACTCATACCTCTTTTAATATCACCTGGAAAGATATCCAGAGACTATATTGAAGGTAAAAGAAACCGCTATTCAAACCCATTTCAATTTTACCTGAGTATTTCCATTATTTTCTTTCTTATACTCGGACTAACTGATAAGTACAATGAATTAAACGAATTTAGAACAAAAACTAATAATTCTAAATTTATCAATATAAATTCGACTAAAAATATTGATTCCACCAACTTTGAAAATACAAATTTTAACAATATTAAAAATTCAATGACAACGGGTAAAAGACCCCTTAATTTTGAATTTAATAACGATAATGGCGAGTTAAGTAAAATGATTTCTTATCAAAGAAACCACACTGATGAATCAATAGATAGTGCACTTAACAATCTAGGACTTAAAAAAAATTTCTGGAATAGATTTAAATACTCTCGAACAACTAAGATTAATTCTATTATAACAAATACAACTGAAGAAAATAAGAAGTTTGTGAGAGAATTAATTTCATATGCTTCTTTTTCAATTTTTATTTTTTTACCAATTTTCACTCTGTTTTTAAGAGGTATTTACATAAGAAGAAAGTTTACATATGTAGAACATTTAATCTTTGTATTTCACACACAAACTGTTTTTTTCATTCTATTAACCCTATTCTTAAGCCTAGGTCTCATAACTGAAAATAAGAATAATATTGGAATATTTACAGTTCTTTTTCTTGTATATCTTTTCTTAGCTATGAAAAGATTCTATCAACAAGGTATTTTCAAAACGTTTCTGAAGCTATGTATTTTAAGTGCTATATTTTTATTGATGGCTACTATTGGGTTTACAATTCTTTCTGTCATTTCATTTGCCACCTATTAGAATTTAATTTCTATGGCAAGCCCATCTTTTCAAATAACTACTTTTTTTGGTTAAATTATTTTTTTAGTCAAACTTTTATCTCTGTTAGAGGCTACCATAAATTAATCGTTTTTATGAGGTAAATATTGAAGTGCACCCTTACTAAAAAGAGATAGTAATAGTGGTAATTGTTGTTTTATGCATATCAAAAAACTAACAAATAAATTGTAACTTCGCGACATAAAAATTAGAAGATTACAACTTAAAAACATACAAAATGGGAAAAGGTTTTTTTCAAGTACCAACTGCAATAAATGAAACTGTAAAATCATATGCTCCTGGATCACCAGAAAGAGCTGCGGTTGCAAAACAATATGCTGCTTATTTTAACGGATCAGTAGATGTTCCAATGTATATTGGAAAAGAAGAAGTTAGAACAGGAAATACAAATAATATGACACCTCCTCATGATCATCAACATGTTGTTGGTAAGTATCATTTAGGAGAAAAAATACACGTAGAAAATGCTATAAATGCTGCATTAGAAGCAAGAAAGCAGTGGTCTCAAATGCCCTGGGAACAAAGAGCTGCCATATTTTTAAAAGCTGCTGAGTTAGTGGCTGGCCCATACCGAGCAAAAATAAATGCGGCAACCATGATTGCTCAATCTAAAACTGTCTATCAGGCTGAAATAGATGCTGCTTGTGAATACATAGATTTTTTACGATTCAATGTAGAATTTATGTCTCAAATATATGAAGAGCAACCAGATTCTTCAGAAGGAGTTTGGAATCGTGTAGAGTACCGTCCATTAGAAGGTTTTATCTATGCCATTACACCATTTAACTTTACAGCTATTGCAGGAAATTTACCAGCAAGTGCTGCTTTAATGGGAAATACTGTTGTTTGGAAACCTTCTGATCATCAAATATTTTCAGCAAAAGTATTGATGGATATTTTTCAAGAAGCTGGTGTACCAGATGGAGTTATTAATATGGTATATGGAGACCCTGTAATGATTACAGACACGGTTTTGGCAAGTCCAGATTTTGCTGGTATTCATTTCACAGGATCTACTCATGTATTCAAAGATATATGGAAAAAGATTGGAGAAAATATTCACATTTACAAAACATATCCAAAAATTGTTGGAGAAACAGGAGGTAAATATTTTATTATTGCACATCCTTCTGCAAATGCAAAACAAGTAGCAACTGGTATTTCTCGAGGTGCTTTTGAATTTCAGGGTCAAAAATGCTCTGCTGCCTCTAGAATATATTTACCAAAATCATTGGCTGAAAATATCATTAACTATGTAAAAGAAGATGTAGCTACTTTTAAAATGGGCTCACCAGAAGACATGAGTAATTTTATTACTGCTGTTATTCATGAAGGATCTTTTGATAAGTTAGCCTCATACATCGATCGTGTAAAAACAGATGCTAACGCAGAAATTATTGCTGGCGGAAACTATGATAAATCTGAAGGTTATTTTATAGAACCTACAATAATTTTAACCAAAGACCCTAAGTATACAACCATGTGCACAGAGTTATTTGGCCCTGTAGTTACCATTTACGTATATGAAGATGCTACATGGCTAGACACCCTTGCATTGGTAGACGCTACCTCAGAATATGCATTAACAGGAGCTATTTTCTCTACAGATAGATATGCAATTACAGAAGCAACAAACCTATTAGAAAATTGTGCTGGAAACTTCTATATTAATGATAAACCATCTGGTGCAGTAGTAGGGCAACAGCCATTTGGCGGAGCCAGAGCATCAGGAACAAATGATAAGGCAGGTTCTCCACAAAATTTACTTCGCTGGGTTTCACCTAGATTAATTAAAGAAACTTTTACGCCAGCTACAGATTATAGATATCCTTTTCTCTCATAATTAGAAACATATATTCATAAAAAAAATCAGACTTCATCAGTCTGATTTTTTTATATTTTAGTATTTAGGGCACCTAATCAAAATCTTGGTTCTGACCAGATATAACATATTGAGCATTGAATAAAACTCTTGCTGAATCATCTACTAACATTGCTAAAATACCTGTTTTTGCTGGGTCTTGTACACCATGAGAACTTAAGTTTACACTAAATGATTGTTCGTGTATACCAAGGGTAGACGTTGTTGTATCACCCATTATATCAGTAGCAACATATCGTAAAACTCCATTGTGTTCAAAATTAATTATGGTATTTGACCCTCCATAATAACTGGTATAATTAGCTTGATTTGCTATAATTCCATCTTCTAAAATAAATACAAGTAATTTTACATTTGTCATGTTTTGAAGAAATCCTTGGTGAATAGTAATGTCTAAAGTAGAACCATTTAATGAAGATTCAATTGCTAAACCAACATCAACAGTCCCCTCTGCTGCCTCTAGAGCCTGATTTATATTATTTGGCTCAGGATAATTCCAAGTATTGTTACGATCTATATAAGCCGTTGGGAATCCAGTAATATTATACATGTTTTCTAGGGAATTACCAAAACTGTTAGCCATTTGATCTCCGTTATGAACACCAACTACAAAAACTTTATCCGTTTGTTCTTCAACTAGACTTGCAGCATAGGATACTCTTGGACAATAACCGCACCATGTTCCTGTAAAATCTTCAACAACTGCTTTTTTAGAAAAACTAGCTGGTAAACTTAATGGATCTAAGACCGAAACTTGAAACTCACTACTTGTTATTGATTCAAATACTGCTTTTACTCCAATAGAACTTACTTCGACTCCAATATATTCATTTCCTGAAATAAGTACATCGTCTACGTAAAACTCTGTTTGTGAGGTGATATCTACTGTAGAGTTATCTGTATATACAGCTGTTGCAGTTAAAGTAAGAATATCCCCAATAAAAATAGAAGGAGAGGATAAAGTTAAATCAACAGATGATAAGGTTACAGGAGCATTCACGGTAACATATACAGAATTACTAGTTGTAGATTGATATGTTGCTTTGATTTCGTAGTCTGCTGCCTCAGAGGTAGTAAAAGTATTTCCATTAATGGCAGAATCATCTACTTCTATTGTGGATTGTGAAGTGATATCATCATCATCATCATCAATAACTGTAAATGTTACAGTTTCACCAACTTCAATAATTGAACTATCAGCAGATAGAGAAATATATTCAGGTCCATTATTTTGAGGTGGGGTTGAAGTTGAATCATCTGATGATGAAGAACAGCTAAATAAAAGTAATACGATATTAAGAAATAAAATTTTGTTTAAATTCATAATAGATAGGGTAAATTTTGAGATTTAAAGTTAATAAAAATAAAATCATATAACACAACATTATTGAATTTTTATTAATAGTATAATGCAACTAAAAATCCTTGAAAATTAAGTTCATAAAATCAACAATGCTAAAAACTATTTTTATAATTTTACTAAGTATTATTATTTTTAATTTACTATATGAAACAACCCTTATTTTTATTTTGTCTTATTTTATCTACCGTCGCTTTTAGTCAAAAATCAATCCCTAACAGTACACTAAGAACATTAGATGGAAAATTTGTTAAAATTCAAGATGAGATTTCCAATGATAAAATTACGGTTTTAAGTTTTTGGGCAACTTGGTGTGTTCCTTGTATCAATGAATTAGATGCCATCAGTGAAATTTATGATGATTGGCAAGAAAACATCAACATGGAGTTAATAGCAGTTTCTACCGATGACTCAAGAACTCAAAAAAGAATTAAACCTATGATTAGTGGTAAAGACTGGCCGTACAAAATTCTTTTAGATAAAAATCAAGAGCTAAAAAGGGCCTTAAATATTTCTACCATACCTCAAACATATATCTTAAAAGGTTCCAAAATCATTTATATTCATTCTGGATATTCTCCCGGAGTTGAAGACGAACTATATCAAATCATAAAGGATAATATCTAAATTAGATTAAAAAATGAGAAAAATAATAGTCTTAAAATTGTTTTTTTTTAGCATCATAACGTTTGCGCAACAAAATGATAACCTCTTTATTGGTTTGGAATCAAATTCACAATATTATGTTGATGATGAAAAAACAGGAGGCTTTATGGAAAAAAATAGATTTAGATCCAACAACTATTTAAAAATTGATTATTCTATATCAAAGTTCTCTTTTGGTATTCAGGCTGAGGGCTATGAGCCAATGAGTCTATTAAACTACTCTCCAGATTTTAATAATTCAACTATTGCGCTATACTATGCAAAATATACATCAAAAAAAATTGAGGCAACTGCAGGATATTTTTATGAACAATATGGGAGTGGCTTAATTCTTCGTTCATGGGAGGATCGTCAATTAGGAATTAACAATGCATTGAGGGGGGGGCGAATTAAGTTTTTACCAACAGAAAATATTACCTTTTCTGCTTTGTATGGAAATCAGAGAAGCGGTTTTGATGTTTCAGATGCAAGTATTTATGGTTTTAATTCTGAATTAAATCTCTCATCTATGTTAAAAGCTATTTCATGGAATTTAGATATAGGTCTCAGTTATGTTGGTAGAAAAGAAGAAAATAATAACACAGATTTTAACTTTAATGATTTAACCAATGCATTCTCCAGCAGGTTAAATTTTTCTAAAAATAATTTCTACTCTAGTGCAGAATTTGTCTCTAAGAGTAATGATGCAATTATTATTTTTGATGAAATTAGAAATGTAAAACCAGGTAGTGCATTCCTTTTTGATATTGGATATGGGAAAAGAGGTTTTGGAGTTAATGCTAATTTTAGAAGAATTGAAAATATGACTTTCTATTCCGAGAGAAATGCTACTGGTAACATCTACAATCAAAACATAATTAACTACATCCCTGCTCTAACAAAACAACATGATTATTTACTAACAAATATTTATGTTTATCAAGCCCAACCACAAGTTTCTTTTCAAGATTTTGCATTGTTAAAAATAGGTGAAATAGGAGGACAAGTTGATTTATTCTATATACTAAAAAAGAAAACTACATTAGGAGGGAAATATGGAACAAAGATTGCGCTAAACATGTCTTATTGGGCTGGATTAAGTGGAGATTACGATTATTTAAATTTTGAGTATGATGCTGACCTTCTCAGATTTGGAAAAAAATATTTCTCTGACATCAGTTTAGAAATACGAAAAAAATGGACTAGTGATTGGAATTCTGTATTTTACTATGTAAATCAATATTATAATAAAAGGTACATAGAAGAGACTTTTGGAATCGTAAAAACAGATATATTTGTCAGTGAATCAACCTATAAAATGGGAGCAGGAAAATCGCTGCGATTTGAAACTCAACATTTATGGTCTAAAGACGATAGAAAAAATTGGGTTGGCGGAACTATAGAATTTAATCTTAATTCCAGATTTGCTGCATATGTGAATAATATCTACAATTATGGTAATGATGATGAAACAAAAAGAATTCATTACTATAATTTTGGAGGTAGTTATACCAAAGGTGCTCAAAGATTTGCATTAAATTATGGAAGACAGCGCGGTGGTCTTATTTGTATTGGAGGAGTCTGTAGATTTGTTCCTGAAAGCACAGGACTAACTGCCAATATTGTTCTCTCTTTTTAAATTTTATTGAAAATTTTTTACCCATTAACAAAATTTTCTTTTCAAATATTGAGAATATCTTAACTGTAAAGCTCTGTCTCAATCTTTCTTGTGTAAATAATAAATTTAACTAATATTTATGAAAAATACTTAAAGTTTAATTATACTTTCATTTGGCTTTACAAGTACATATTTGTGACTTGTACTAAAATATTTTTTGTTTGATGAAAAACATTTTTATTCCTATTTTTTTTGTGTGTTTTTGTGTTTTTTCACAAACCTCAAACAAGTCTGTACTTGCAAAATACACCGACGATGAAATTAAAATTGATGGTGTTTTAGATGAAACTTCATGGAGTAAAGTTCTACCTGCCACTAACTTTTATCAATATTTTCCTACAGATACAGCACAAGCAAAAAGTCAGGTTGAAATTAAATTTATGTTTAGTGACAGAAATTTATATGTAGGTATAAAAGTATATGCTAAAGGAAAAGATTATATCATTCCTTCCTTACGTAGAGATTTTAGAGGTGGTGCCAATGATAGTGTTACACTCATGTTTGATACTTTTAATGATGGCACTAATGCCTTTTTATTTGGCTCAAACCCTTATGGAGTTCGAAGAGAGATGTTGCTTTCTGGTGGTGGAAATGATGTTAGAGGTTTTAATATGGCATGGGACACGAAGTGGACCGGAAAATCAAAAATACATGATAATCATTATATATTAGAGTGGAAAATCCCTCTTTCTGCTTTTAAATATAAAGAAGGCGAAACGAAATGGAGATTTAATACGTACCATTTTGATACTCAAGATAATGAACAAAATACTTGGGTAAATATTCCTCAAAATCAATTCATATTTAATCTTGCTTTTATGGGGGATCTAATTTTTGACAGACCTTTAGGAAAGTCAAAATCTCCTATCTCTATTATTCCATTTGTGAATACAATTACTTCAAAAGATTTTGAGAAAAATGAGAGTACTAGTAACTTTAAAATTGGAGGCGATGCGAAGTTAACGATTGCAAATAGCATGAATTTAGACCTAACATTAAACCCAGATTTTTCACAAGTAGAAGTAGATCAGCAGGTCACAAATTTAACACGATTTGAAGTTGGGTTGCCCGAAAGAAGGCAATTTTTTATTGAAAATAGTGATTTGTTCGGAAGTTATGGAGATGGTAGAGACTCAAATCCTTTTTTCTCACGACGAATTGGTATTGCAAAAGATATAAACGATGAAAATATTGAAAATAGAATTATTGCTGGTGTAAGGTTAAGTGGAAAAGTAAATAACAACCTAAGAGTAGGTATTTTGAGTATGCAAACTGATGAAGATATTGCAAATGAAATCCCTACAGTAAACAACACTGTAATCTCTCTTCAACATAAATTATTTAGTAGATCTAACGTCAGTGTTCTTTTTATAAATAAGCAAAGCACAAAAGATTACGAATTTTTAGATGATAATGACAAATACAACCGAGTACTTGGAGTTGACTATAGCTTAGCTTCTAAAGATAATACTTGGAGTGGTAAATATTTTTTTCATAAATCTTTTTCTCCAGGAATCACTTCCAACGATTTTTCAGCTGGTTTTAGAACCCAGTATAATAACAGGTTTTTAAATATTAGACTCAGTGGAGTTTTTGTTGCAGATGATTATAATTCAGAACTAGGTTTTGTAAGAAGAACAGATATTTTTAAAATTAACCCTCAAATAGAGTTTAAATTTTGGCCAAAGAACAGTAAAATTCAACGCCACTCATTTACAGTTATTCCTATCTCTATATGGCGTCCAGAATTAGACTTTGAAAACTCTGATTACACAATAATTAGTAGATGGGAAGCAAATTTTCTTAATAGTTCTCAATTCCGTTTAGAAATGTTTAACAGATATACAAAACTATACGATGAATTTGATCCAACTAGAACAGAAAATGCTATCCCATTACCAGCAGATGAAAATTATTACTACACTAGTTACAACGCAAGTTTTAGATCTGATCGACGAAAAAAAATCTCCTACAGAATCAATCCATCAATTGGTCAATTTTACAATGGTGAAAAATATTCTTTAGAAACATCTTTATCGGTAAGATTACAACCTTATTTTTCTGGATCTATTCAAATGAATTATGACAAAATAGATTTACCCGATCCGTATCCAGACGCCTCTATCTGGTTGATTGGTCCAAAAGTAGACATCACTTTTACAAAAAACATGTTCTGGTCTACTTTTTTTCAATATAGTACACAAAGAGAAAATTTCAGTATCAATACGAGATTTCAGTGGAGAGTAGCTCCATTATCTGATTTATTTTTAGTCTATAATGACAATTATTCTACCACTGTTTTTAGTCCTAGATTTAGATCATTAAACTTAAAATTTACTTACTGGCTAAATATTTAGCCAAAAAACTATATAAATATTAAAAATCAATTCAAAATTAATTTAAACAGATTAAAATGCTAAACAAATTACTAACAAAAATTCTTATAGTTTTTTTCCTTCTAGGAATTACATCAACTGTTGATGCTCAGACTGGAAGAATAAAAAAAAGAAAGAAAAAGAAAACTACTGAAATACAAAAACCAAAACCAAAACCGAAACCAAAAAAAGGTGCTATCCTTCCCTATGGAAAAGTGGTAACCAAAGAAATGAA
>ENA-ORDA01000694-ORDA01000694.1-marine-metagenome-genome-assembly--contig:-NODE-694-length-31857-cov-3.516677_pt1 | contig 31857 bp, 37 predicted proteins | sample MGYA00237778_ERZ508506 | MGnify/ENA primary metagenome ERZ508506 (study PRJEB26177, sample SAMN06267891) | marine metagenome | isolation source: Monterey Bay, California, USA | place: Pacific... | reverse complement strand
TGACTTGGGCATTGATTCCCCAAGTTTTGGAAAACCAGTAGTTGATTCCAAAACCTGCATTGAGGGTAAAGGCAGTTAAAGGTTCCACTACTATGAGAGGATCTCGAGTGGTGCTATAATCTCCAAAATGACTCAGGCCCATCCCGGCTAGTAGGTAGGGCTCATATTTTTTAGATTCTAAAAAATAATACTGAGCCGCCAAATCAAAGGCTGCATAACCCGCATCGTTACCACCCTCCGATTCTCCTTTTAAAGTTTCTCCATTAAAAACTTTTCCATCTTTAAAATAGTTGAACGATAAAGTGGCTTTGGCTGTCCATTTGTTTGCAAAATTGGTCTCCACACTTCCATAAAAAGGAATTTTTCCAAAAGCCCAATGATCGCTGTTGGTGAGTTCCTTAAAACCCGCACCCGAATTGTTCACGGTGTTAAAACCAGCTCCGAAAATCCAATCTGTAGCGATCGGAAGCTTTCTTTTATTCCAGTTTTGGCTATTTTGTGCAGTGACGAGTTGGCTAGCTACAAGGATAACCAACACTAAAAATATCTTTTTCATAGCAATATTTTTTTTAGATTTTTAAATGACCAGGGCTTGCTATAACTTATAAAGCGCTCCGATACTGGCTTGGCTTTGGTTGGTACTGTTTTTATTAAGCCCCCATTTTCCTATAGCAGTAACATTAAGTCCCCAGTGATCCGAAAACCATACATTGGCACCCAAACCGGCATTTAGCGTCAATACATCTTGAGTGTTTACTTGCACAGTAGGATTTGCTACCGTGGTATAATCTCCAAAAAAGCTCACTCCCATTCCTGCTAGTAAATAAGGGGCTACTTTTTTAGTGTTTAAAAAATAATACTCTGCCCCCAAATCGAAAGCCAGGTAGCCGGCATCGTTTCCGCCTTCCGACTGGCCTAAAATAGTTTCTCCGTTCATGATTTTACCATCTTTAAAATAATTAAACGACAGGGTGGCTTTGGCAGCCCATTTGTCTGTAAATTGAGTCGCTACACTCCCATAAAAAGGAATTTTTCCAAAGGCCCAATGATCGCTGTTGCTAAGGTCTTTAAATTGTGCTCCTGAGTTGTTAACCGTATTAAGACCAAGTCCAAAAATCCATTGGTTCCCGGCAGCTTTGTTGCTGGTTAGTTCTTCTTTTTTAGGGTCTGTTTCGGTTGGCTGGTTTTGAGCGGTTGATAACTGAATTGAAAGGATACTTAGAACGAATAGTAAGCTGATTTTTTTCATGTGGTTTTGTTTTGATAATTGGTTTTTAATAGATCGCTAGTTTTATTGCTACTAGCATAATTTTTAAGACTATAGCGAGGCTAGCTCTACTTGTACCCCGATTAAAAATTTACCGATAAAGGTCTGGAGCATGGTATCTCGGGTAGTCTGTTGGGAAAGCAACAAGTTTAAATGCTCATGGACTCTAAAATTAAAATCCAAGCCAAAGCCATAGGTAAAATCGGTAGCTGCTCCGTAATTACTGAGTCCCAGATCCGCATAAAATCCCCAACTTAAATAATCGAAAAGCTGGTTAAAGGTATAGCCGCCTTCCAGGGCAAAACGATGGTAATCGGTGGGCATATCAATAAGTTCATAACTGCCTCCAAAGTGCGTGTAACCTTTTTTTGCTTGCGCGAATTCCCATTTAATTTTTAATAAGGCATCGATGTTTCGGGGTTCTAAATCTCGAGACTCCGATCCTGCAACTAATAAAATTGGATCTAACTGCAATTGGAAGCTCACTTGTTCTTGAGCCTTAGCCACTTGACCACATAACAAGGTTGCTAGCATATAGCTGAGCATAAAAAGGACATTCATCATTTTTGATGGGTGGTTCTAAATGGAAAGAATTTTAAATAAAAACTCCGCTATTTTTTACGTTTTAATTCTTCTTGAATTAACTCTCTGATAAAAGCAGAAACCGGTTTTGGTTTGGCATTGTTTGCTAGCGCCTCGTTTAAAATGACCCAATTAATTTGATTCACCTCAGAGGAAGTCAGCAATACTTGTAACTTTTCGGTTAATTTAGTATTCATGATGGTATTATTATATTACTGTAGTAGGGTAGTAAACTATTTTCTTGTGAGTATCGTAACTCCCTATTATACTATATTTATTTTGCTAAAAAAAAGGAACCTCTTGTATAGATTCTCTTTTTAAAAATGAAAGAATGTGCTGTTATGCGCAAATAGCGTCTTGGGTGGTAATGGAAACTTTTAGACCCAACTCTTTAAGTACTAACTGTACGCGATTGGCATTGACACTTTGGATCACCCCATCTTTTCCCTTAAAGGGACCTTGATGAATGCACAAAGAATCACCAGCTTGTAAGTTTTGCACCTTTGCAGACAAAACCTCGCCCGATAGCCATTTTTTAAGAGTTTCTATTTCTTGATCTTTTACAATAGCGGGACGATTAAGCCAAAACAAATAGCGAACCACTCCAGGAGCTGCATAAACCAATTCGCGTTCTTTGGGTGCTAAATGCACAAAAAGGTAGGAGCTAAACAAAGGAACCTCGACTGTTTTTTTACGGTCGGACCATTGTCGCACCTCTTTTACCGTTGGGCAATAAACATCGATTCCAGATTTCTCTAGTAGTAAAGCAGCTTTCTTTTCGTTCCTTGCTTTTGTATAAACGACGTACCAATTTTTCTTCATAACCTCAGTTAGTAAACGATTATTGATTTAAAATTTTTTCAATTTGCGTTAACTGCTTACTATTAATTGTAAGATTAGCTGTTCGGTTACCAAAGGTGTCATAAAAATAAGCACCCAATGGGTTTTTTTTAGTAATTACTAATTCTTCAAATGGATTTTTCATAGGATATAAATTAAGATGGACGTCGATTTAAATAATAGGTTTTAGGCAACTAATACAAATCGAATATTTAACAGCAAGGAAATCCCTAACATAACATAAAGGGATACTTTAATAAATCGCATTGAATTTCTGTTGATAAGTCTCGTGTTTTCCATAGCTAAAAGTTTAAAAATTAATAAGTTTTATTGAGATATCTGCATGACTCCGTCCCGTCGGTCACACAACTGTTTGTTTTTTTTATTACTAATCGTAATTAATTTTTAAATAAAATCATTACTTGATGATGCAAACATATACTAATTAAACACACAAAACAAGTTTAAAAGACATTTTCTTACGTTTATTTACGCTTATCTATAGTTAAATGGTTATTTGCAGAAGCGCTATTTTTTTATATGTAACAATAATGTATCAAAATAAATAGTATAACTGCCTTATAACTAACATACTAGTATATTATTAAAATCGTATTTTTATGATCAAACTCTTAGTGATCAATAGGATTAAAAAAAAACAGTTAAAATTAGCTACCCTTAGAAATACGAAATAAAAAAAAGCACCACTTTTCAGTGATGCTTTTAACAGCGATGCTGTTTGGTTTCTAATACTCTATCCCCAAAATATTAGACAGCAAAAATAAAGAAGTTTATTTTAACTTGCAAATCTATATTAAAAAAAATGTAGCCGAAATGCTTTTTAGTGTAGTTTAAATGCTTTTATCTAAAGATATTTAGTTTTATATTTTCTTAAAACCCTAAATATTAAATAGTTCTGTAGGTAGTATTTTAATTGCTTAATTTTAATTTATTTTCTTCCCAAAGTAAAATACCACCATCCATATCATAAATTTTAGTAAATCCTAAGTCTTTTAATTGAATGGCAGCCTGTGCACTCCGACCTCCTTTATAACAATACACATAAACAGGTTTGTTTTTGTCTAACATTTTTACTTTTTCCTTAAAATCATCACTGGTAACACAAATATTTTGTGCTCCATTAAGATGATTGCCTTTAAATTCCTCTGGAGTTCGAACATCGACAAGCTGAATCGAACGATCCTTATAAATAGCATCGTAGACTTGTTGAGGGGAAATAAGCTCAATATCACCTTTAATGTCGGTTATCTGTGTGGGGGATTCTTTACAAGAACTAAAAAAAGTGATTCCTATCCCTAAAGCAATAATTAAAATCTTTTTCATATTGTAAATTTATAGATTTAAAAAATAGAAAGCCTATTTGGTATTCAATTTTTATAATTATTTATAATTATATTGAGAAAAAATAAATAATATGAATTTTTTAAAGATAGGAAGTTGTCTCTTCTTTTTATGTAGCCTAGTTGCTTGTAATAAGGACAGAACCTTAGCGACCAAAGATTTTACGACTGTATTTGAAAAAACAGCGGGACTAGAAACAGCCACCTATCCTGAAATTATCGATTTTTACAAGCAACTAGCTGCCGACTACTCGACCATTGCCATCTACGAAATGGAAGATACTGATAGTGGTAAGCCCTTACATTTGGTTACTTTCAATCCAAATAGATCTTTCGAATCTGAATTTGCGATAGCCCAAAAACAAAATATTTTGTTGATTAATAATGGAATTCATCCTGGAGAAAGTGATGGAATAGACGCTTCCATGATGCTATTAAGAGATTTGGCGCAACAAAAAATTAAAACACCACAACAAACAATCATCGCAGTGATTCCTGTTTATAATATTGGAGGTGCTTTAAATAGAAATTCTACCACAAGAACCAATCAAAATGGACCTAAAGCCTACGGTTTTAGAGGCAATGCTCGAAATTATGATTTAAATAGAGATTTTATAAAAGCAGATTCTAAAAACGCCCAAGCATTTACCAAGATATTTAGAACGCTTCGTCCCGCATTATTTATAGACAATCACGTAAGTAATGGAGCCGACTACCAATATACCTTAACTCATTTATTTACCCAACACAACAAATTAGGGGGCGCTTTAGGAAATTATTTACACCAGACCTTTATGCCTGCATTGGAAGATTCGCTCGCACAAAAAAATTGGGACATCACTCCCTACGTCAACGTTTTTAATAGTACTCCAGATCAGGGATTTAAGCAGTTTTTTGATTCACCGCGATATTCAACGGGTTATACCACCTTATTTAATACTCTAGGAATGATGGTTGAAACACACATGCTAAAACCCTATAAAAAAAGAGTGGAAGGCACCTATGAGTTAATGAAAACCTTTATTGCAATCGCCGAAAAAGAAGCCGAGCAAATCAAAAAATTGAGTCGTTATTCCAAAAGCAGCTATCCCGTGGGAGGCGCGTACCCTATTTCTTGGAAAATAGATAGCTCAAAAACAACAATGCTCAACTTTAAAGGCTATACCGGCACCCTAGTTTCGAGTAAGGTGACGCATTCCAATCGATTAAAATACAACAGAAACCTCCCCTTTACTAAAAAAGTAGCCTACCAAAATTATTACCTGCCCGATAAAAAAATTAGGATTCCTGAAAGTTACATCGTTCCAAAAAGTTGGTGGCGAATCGTGGAACTTTTAAAGCTCAACCAAATTGAAATGGTACCGATAAAAAAAGATACGATGATCGAGGCAACTGTTTATAAAATTGAAAACTTTGAAACAGTCCAAAACCCTTATGAAGGGCATTACCTGCATTACAATACCCAAGTGAGCACTAAGAAAGAGCGAATCCAGGTTAGTGCTGGAGACTACAGAATTACGACCCAACAAGAGGGGGTTCGATATCTGCTAGAAACTTTAGAACCCAGCGCAACTGATTCTTTTTTTAATTGGAATTTTTTTGACACCATTTTACAACAAAAGGAAGGTTTTTCACCCTATGTATGGGAAGACAAAGCTTTTGAACTCCTGGAAAACAATGCTGCACTCCAAAAAGAATTTGAACGTAAAAAAACTAAAGATCCACTTTTTGCAAAAAACGCATACGAACAATTGGATTGGATTCATAAACGATCGGATCATTATGAGAAAGCACATTTGAGATATCCTATATTAAGAATAGGTGATTAAGATAAGCTACTAGATAATTATAAAATCCGGTCTTTTGGATGGGTCGTTAAGTATTCTTTGGGGAACAGCAACTTGATGTTCTCGTAGCTGTCTCGCAATGCTTTTTGAGATTTTTCAAAATTTTTCCATTTGGCCTTTTTAATACCTTCATCGGCCTGAGGGCTTAAAGCACCACCATAATCGCTGTACATTTCGTACCAATAGGTGATTTTTAACTTAAATTCTCCGTTTCGCTTGAATACATGGTAGGTTTTGGTTATAAAATCTCTGATTTCCAAATTTTGAACGCCCGTTTCTTCCTGAACTTCACGAATCGCAGCTTCTTCCTTGGTTTCTCCTTTTTCGATACCTCCTTTTGGTAAATCCCATTTAGAATTTCGATAAATAAATAAAATTTCTTTTTTATGATTATAAACCAAACCTCCAGCTGCTTTTACGACCGGTAATTTTTTCTTTAAAAATTTTTCTAATTTCTCCTCGTTTTTATGATACAAGTTGATATAGTCCAAGTCTCCTTTTAAAATTTGTTTGATTAACTTTTTAAAGTTTACAATCTTTAAAGGAAGCGAAGTGTATTGTCGTCCAATCTTTTTTTTAGTAGATAGGATTATAGGGATGTCTTTAACAAAAACTTTATACATTTGCACTATGATTTTAAACAAAGAGACTGCTCAAAAAACAGCCGAATTACTTTTGCAAATTAATGCAATAAAATTACAACCACAAAAACCTTTTACTTGGGCCTCTGGATGGAAATCTCCGATTTATTGTGATAATAGAATAACCCTGTCCTATCCAATCATCAGAAATTTTTTGAGAGAGAATTTAGCAAAGCAAATTGAAACGATATACGGAAAGCCCGATGTGATTGTTGGAGTAGCAACTGGAGCGATTGGAATTGGAGCCCTGGTGGCAGATGTGCTAAACCTACCCTTTTGTTATGTAAGACCCGAGGCAAAAAAACACGGAAGACAAAATAAAATAGAAGGACACATTGAAAAAGGGCAAAGTGCCATTGTTATTGAAGATCTAATTAGTACGGGTAAAAGTAGTTTACTGGCAGTAGACACTTTGAAAGAAACAGGAATTAAAGTGAAAGGAATGTTGGCAATTTTTACCTACGGATTTGAAATTGCTGAGGATAATTTTAAAAACGCAGCAGTAAGCTTGCACACGCTTAGTGATTATAAAAACCTTTTGCAATTGGCGGAAAAGTCAAACTACATCACCGCATCAGAGGCCGAAGTTTTAGCTGCCTGGCGTATGAACCCTGATACTTGGGGCCAATAATTGGTATTGTTTTTGAATCTATAATCTAAAAAAATAAACATGAATTTAACAAGTAAAAAAGTAACCGTTCAAAAATCAGCAAAAGAACTTTGTGATTTTTTATGTGAGGTGAAAAATTTCGAGAAATTGATGCCCGAAAACATAAGTAAGTTTGAATTAATTCGAGAAAATGCGTTTATTTTTGCATTGAAAGGAATGCCAGAAATTGCACTGGAGGTAAAAGAAGTTCTTTCACCAAATAAAGTGATATTGGGAGCTATCAGCGATAAACTTCCCTTTACACTTATTGGAAACATCAACGCTTTAAACGATCAATCAGCGAGTGTTGAATTGGAATTTGAAGGAGATTTTAATCCTATGATGGCGATGATGATTAAAGGCCCTATTACAAAATTTATAGATACACTTTCCTCAAATCTAGAAGGACTCTAAAAAAGTAATTTTAGTGCTTTAGGCTGAAAAGTTTTCATCGCATGCGTTTCACTTTCGATTATAAGTTCGCCTTGATCACTTACCCCTTGAATAATCCCGTTAAACCGATTTCCTGAGCGATCCTCAAAAACTGAAATCATTCCTTTTCTAAAAAGGAACGACTCGTATTCTTTTTTTAGGCTTGCTATGGCAAGCGCTTCAATTTTGTTTAATTGAATCTCTAATTGTTCCAGTAAGCATTCAAAAACAGAGTCTACATCAAATTTTTTATGGGCCGATAAATACATAGAAGTAGCCTGAGGAAGTTGATTAAACGTTTCTTGATTTACATTCAATCCTATACCAATAACACTCGAAACAATTTGACCTTGTTTTATTTTATTTTCGATTAAGATTCCTGCCATTTTTTTGGACTGTGACATTATGTCGTTTGGCCATTTTATGGAAATATCTGGGATTTGATATTTTTCTAATGCTTTTACGAGTCCCAACGAAACTGCGAAAGCTAGACTAGAAACCTTAGTTATTGAAAGGCTGTCGTAGGCTTTAAACACACTGAATGAAAGACTTTTGTTGGCTGCAGATTGCCAAACAGCACCTTGTTGACCTCTCCCCTTTGTTTGATGGTTTGTTAGAACAACGGTATAGTCGTCCAATACAGCTGTCTTACTTAATTTAACTAAGTAAGAATTTGTGGAGTCAATGGCATTAAGTTTGATTATATTCACGACGTAAATAAAATTGTGTTAATGTAACGTTACAATAACGTTCCAATAAACAAAAAAATAATAACTTTGCAACCTTATAAAAAAGGATAAATAAAATAATATTGAAGAAGAACAAAGGGACCGACCAACTTATCACAGAGATCGTCAGGGGAATTGAAGAAATTAAAGGTCAAGATATTGAAATATTAGATCTTAGAGAAATAGAAAATACGGTATGTGACTATTTTGTTATTTGTAATGGTACGTCCAATACGCAAGTAAATGCCATTGTAAATTCAGTGCAAAAATTGGTAAGTAAGGCACTGCAAGAAAAACCATGGCATGTAGAAGGTAGTAACAATGCCGAATGGGTCTTGCTAGATTATGTCCACGTTGTGGTTCATGTGTTCCAAAAACAAATAAGAGAATTCTACAATATTGAGGGATTATGGGGGGATGCAAGGTCTTTAAAAATAGAAACATCAATTAAAAAAGAAGAAGCCTAATGGCAAAAAATAGTAAAAAACCAGATTTAAAAAAACCAAAGTTTAATAGCTATTGGATTTATGCCGCTGTCATTGTTGTTTTTATAGGCTTAAATCTTTTTGGTGGTGGAAGTTGGTCACAACTAAATAAAACAACTCAAGGAGAGTTTGAAACTTTTTTGAGAGATGGTGACGTTGAGAAAGTTGAAATCGTCAATCGTAAAATAGCTAAAGTATACTTGAGCCAAGAAGCAAAAACTAAAGAAATACATCGTAATAAAAATAAAGGTTCTGGATTTTTATCAAATGGAAAGGAAGCTTCCTACCAGTTTGAATTTGGAGATTTACAAAACTTTGAGAACAGTCTGAATCTCATAAAATCAAACAATGACTTAGCCACCACTGTGGTATACGAAACAGACAATAACGTAATGAGTGAAATTTTAATCTCCCTATTACCTTTTGTGGTGATCATTGGAATTTGGATATTTATCATGCGAAGAATGTCTGGGGGAAACGGAGGAGGTGCTGGTGGACAGCTATTTAACATAGGCAAATCCAAAGCAAAGCTATTCGATCAAAAAACAGATGTAAAAACAAGTTTTAAGGATGTTGCAGGTTTAGAAGGAGCCAAAGAAGAAGTACAAGAGATTGTAGATTTCCTTAAAAAACCAGAAAAATATACCGCCCTAGGTGGAAAAATTCCAAAAGGAGCGCTTTTAGTTGGACTTCCGGGAACTGGTAAAACCTTACTCGCTAAGGCAGTTGCAGGAGAGGCTAATGTACCTTTCTTTTCGTTGTCTGGTTCTGATTTTGTTGAAATGTTTGTAGGGGTCGGTGCTTCTAGAGTTCGAGATTTATTTAAACAAGCTAAAGAAAAATCTCCTTCGATTATTTTTATTGATGAGATTGATGCTATTGGTCGTGCAAGAGGTAAAAATAATATGTCAGGATCTAATGATGAAAGAGAAAATACGCTGAATCAATTATTGACTGAAATGGACGGTTTTGGTTCAGATTCAAACGTGATTGTATTGGCAGCTACTAATAGAGCAGATGTTTTAGACAAAGCCTTGATGAGAGCAGGAAGATTTGATAGACAGATATACATAGACCTTCCAGATGTTAGAGAGCGTAAAGAGATTTTTGAAGTTCACCTTAGACCTTTAAAAGTAGATCAAAAATTAGATACCGACTTTCTATCAAAACAAACACCCGGATTTTCTGGGGCAGACATCGCAAATGTTTGTAATGAAGCAGCCTTAATTGCCGCAAGAAAAGATAAAGAAATTGTAGAAAAACAAGACTTTTTAGATGCTGTCGACAGAATTGTTGGAGGTCTTGAAAAGAAAAATAAAATAATTACTCCAAAAGAAAAAGAAGCTATTGCTTATCATGAGGCAGGACATGCAACCGTAAGTTGGATGCTCGAGCATGCAGCACCCTTAGTGAAAGTAACTATTGTACCGAGAGGTAAATCTCTTGGTGCTGCCTGGTATTTACCAGAGGAGCGTCAATTGGTTAAACCGGATCAAATGTTAGACGAAATGTGTGCTACATTAGGAGGTAGAGCCGCTGAACACGTAATTTTTAACGAGATCTCAACGGGTGCTTTAAATGACTTGGAGAAAGTGACCAAGCAAGCAAGAGCTATGGTTACCGTATATGGTTTAAATGAAAAAGTAGGTAATTTGACTTATTACGATTCCTCTGGTCAAAATGAATATGGTTTTACCAAGCCATACAGCGAAAAAACAGCAGAACTCATCGATGAGGAAATTTCAAAAATTATTGAAGAGCAATACCAGAGAGCTATTCACCTTTTAATTGAACACAAGGATAAATTAACAGAACTCGCTAAAGTACTTTTAGATAAAGAAGTCATTTTTAAAGATAATCTTCAAAAAATATTTGGAGATAGACCTTTCGATAAATCAAAAAGTGAGGCTTTAATAGCTGAAAAAAAAGTGGAAGAGAAAGAATCTCCTACTGTTGAGCAAGAAGACACTGTTGAATAAATCTCACCTGTTTTTTGTTATCTGTAAATGAAGTCGTAAAATCTTTCCTGATAGGTTTTTTTAATTCATTAAAAATGGCAGTTTGTACTCCTAAGTTCAATATAGATTTTATATATTTGAATCTTGAGAAACACTACAAAGCACCCACTGAATAAAAATGAATCTGTTTAAAAAACTTTTTGGTAAAAAAGAAAAGACAGAGGTTTCTGAAAACTCTTCTGATAAAAGCAGCTACGTCCCCAGCGATGACGCTCCAATTGACGAAAAGTTTACGTACATGTTCAATGAAAATGGAGGGAAATTTCTTTATTGCCTAACCATGGATGAGATCTTTGAGGCATTCCAAAATATTTTGGAGGAAAATCAAATATCAGAAAAAGACGTTTACTGTATCAATCAACGCTTAGGCTCAAAGTTTAACTCTACTAAGTTCAATTTTAAGGAACCTAAAAACAATTCTTTTTTTCTTACCACTTGTGAATCTTTAATAGCAAAAAATGGTTCGATTCTTTTTTCGTCCAATCAAATTAAAGAAAAAAAACTAAGTGAGTTACCCTCAAAATTTATTGTGTTTTCAACAACTAGCCAATTAACCGATACCATAAGTGAAGGTATGAGGAAAATAAAAAATCAAAGTAAAAATCTTATCCCAAGTAATATTACCACCATACAAGATTTCGAATCAAAAAAAGAAAAAGATTTCATGAGTTATGGAAGTAGTACAAAAAACTTATATTTACTTTTACTGGAAGACTTGTAATTTATGAAAGAAGTAATTATTCGATTTTTATCGGGAGTTCTTTATGTATCATTAGTATTATCTTCACTTTTCACATCAAGTGAATGGTACCTTGTTTTAATTTTCTGTCTTACTATAGTTACCCTGCATGAGTTTTTAAAACTTATAAGCTTAAAGGGAGTAGTCCCCTACATTTTAGTGGTTATCCCTTTTTATTTTATAGCCTTCGATAGCATTGATTATTCCTTATTACATAGTTTGCTATTCTTTTCTATTTTAATGAATGTTTTTTTGTTTAGAGATGTAATGCTCCTAGATAAAATCACATTTTTTAAATCAAAACGTTACTTGTGTGTTATATTTTATATCATCAGTGGCTTTATTTTCCTAACGTTGATACCTTATATAGGTTCCACCTTTCAACCCAAATTAGTGCTTGGTATTTTTATTTTAACATGGACCAATGACACGTTTGCGTATCTCATTGGAAAAAAATTTGGAAAAAGAAAATTAAAAGAAAAAATTTCTCCCAAGAAAACAATTGAGGGTTTTATTGGTGGTCTTTTGGCTGCGCTTATAGGTGGAGTTATTATTTTTAATACAACGCTACTCTATAGTCCCGCATTTTGGTTACTTTTGGCGCTATTAGTATCCGTTTTAGGAACTACCGGCGATTTAATACAATCAAAATTTAAAAGACTTGCTGGAGTAAAAGATAGTGGAAGAATAATGCCAGGTCACGGAGGAGTTTATGACAGACTTGATAGTATTATATTTGCAAGTCCATTTATATATTTATTTATAATATTCATCAATTATGTTTCATAAAGAAGGTTTTAAAATTATAACTGTTACTTTTTTAATTTTTGCTGCACTTTCAATTTTAGTTCACTTTAAAATTGAAAATGATATCCTGCAGAAAGGATTGTTTCTCGTACTCCTTACACTAGTTGTTTTAATCCTCCAATTTTTCAGAAACCCAAAGAGAAATTTTATTTTAAACCCTGAACAGGTCCTATCTCCTGTTGATGGGAAAGTCGTTGTTATTGAAGAAGTTTACGAAAAAGAGTATTTTAAAGATAAGAGATTGCAAGTTTCTGTATTTATGTCGCCTTTAAACGTTCATGTAACGCGTTATCCTGTGGGCGGAAATATTGTGTATAGTAAATACCATCCTGGTAAATTTTTGGTAGCCTGGCATCCTAAATCTTCTGAAGAAAATGAACGAACTACGGTAGTGGTAAAGTCTGAAGCTTTTGGTGAGGTACTCCACAGACAAATTGCAGGAGCATTAGCAAAACGAATCGTAAATTATGCAACTGCTGGGCAAGAAGTTTCGCAATCTTCGGACAGTGGTTTTATTAAATTTGGTTCACGTGTAGATATTTTTTTACCTTTAGGTACAAAAATTAACGTAAAACTCAACCAAAAAGTAGTTGGAGGCGTTACGGTAGTAGCTCAAAAATGAAAGATGAAGAACTAAATAATGCATTTTTAAAAGCGGTTAAAAGCATCAATGATCATAAAGATCCTTTCCCCGCCGATTTATTGTTACGATTGTATTCTTATTACAAAGTAGCCACCAAAGATCAAGATACTCCAAAAAGCAGAATACCCCTTATTAACGCTTTTAAAACAAATGCGCTATTCCAAGCACAGGGACTCACTCCAGATGAAGCAAAAAAACAATACATTGAATGTGCAAAACATTATTTTTTGTATCGGAAATAATTAAACTATGGTCATCAATCATATAGGAACTAATAATTCTATTTTAAATAAATTTATCGCTGAGATAAGAGACGAAGCTATTCAAAAAGATTCCCTCAGGTTTAGAAGAAATATTGAACGAATTGGTGAAATTTTAGGATATGAATTTAGCAAGTCTATCGACTATGTAACCCAAGCTGTCAAGACACCCTTAGGAATAAAAAACATCCAAATACCCGCAAAAAAAATTGTGATATGCTCCATTTTAAGAGCTGGACTTCCTCTACATCAAGGACTTTTAAATTATTTTGATGATGCGGAAAACGGTTTTATTTCTGCCTATCGACACCATCCAAAAAAAGATAAAGATTTTGAAATAATTGTAGAATATTTTGCTGCTCCAGACATGAAAGAAAAAACACTGATATTAGCAGATCCCATGTTGGCAACAGGGCAATCACTAATAGCTGTTTATGAGGCAATAAAAAAGACAAGATCAATCGATTATCTCCATATTGTTTCGGTGGTTGCTAGTACTGAAGGTATAGCTACCATAAAGGAATCTTTTCCAGCGAACACACAACTTTGGGTTGCTACAATTGATGATCAATTAAATGATAAAGGTTACATTGTTCCTGGATTAGGAGATGCTGGCGATTTAGCATTTGGAACAAAACTATAAACCCCAATAATTTTTTTATTAATGCATTATTTATCATTTTTAAACTACATAAATAATTATATCGATCTGACCGAAAAAGAAATCGCTTTTTTACGGTCAAATACGAATTATAAAAAATACTTGAAAGGACAATATATTGTTCAACAAGGAGCTGTTTGTAAACATACTAATTTCATTATTTCAGGGTGTACAAAAAATTTTTATGTCGATCAGCAAGGTCAAGAGCATATCGTTACTTTTGCAATTGAAAATTGGTGGTCAGCAGACCTTAGTAGCTTTATAACACAGACTCCATCCGACTTTAACGTTAAGTGCATAGAAGCTACTGAAGTAATCCAATTTACATATCAAAATCAAGATGAAATTTTTCAAAATATTCCTAAAATGGAAACTCTTTTTAGAAAATTATTAGAAAAAGCATTGGTCTCCTCACAAAAAAGAATTGTAAACAATTTTAGCTTATCAGCAAAAGATCAATATCTTTATTTTAAGAAACAGTTTTCAACTATAGAGCAAAGAGTTCCTCAATATATGGTAGCCTCTTATTTAGGGATTACTAAAGAATTTTTAAGTAAAATTAAGACAGAATTAGCTAAAGATTAATTTTATTGAATTTGTTAATCTAGTTTATTTTTTTATTTAAAATTCTTTTTGTTATTTGTAGTTGATTAAAAATTAAAAACTATTCTAATGAAAAAAACTTTTAAAAAATTATTTGCACTTGTACTAATTGTATTTAGTAGCTACTCTTTTACAAATCTATTGTTAGAGAAAACCGAAATCAATCTCGATGAAAGTAACATAACCTGGAAAGGTTATAAAGTTACAGGATCACACGAAGGAACCATAAAATTTAAATCAGGAACATTGATGTTTAACGACGGTACTCTAGTAGATGGTGCTTTCTCAATGGATATGAATTCTATAAAATGTACCGATTTAGATGGTGAGTACGGGGCTAAACTTGAGGGTCATCTGAAATCAAAAGATTTTTTTGGAACTGAAAGCCATCCAAATGCGATGCTACAATTCAAGGAAGTGACTATGACTGGAGAAAATAATTATCGTGTGAAAGGTGATTTAACGATAAAAGGGATTACTAATAATATCGATTTTGATTTTGTAGTGGATGGAAATAATGCAACTGCAGCCATTAAGATAGATCGCACCACCTACGATATAAAGTATGGTTCAAGTAGCTTTTTTGAAGGATTAAAAGACAAAGCTATTTATGATGATTTTGATATTAATGTAAATTTAAAATTTTAATACACTCCTTATGAAAAATACCGACAGACCAAAATGTGGATGTGGTAATACACAAGATGCTAATGGCTATTGTGATGGTTCCCATCTCAATAAAAATTAACAATAAATGAGTGGATAAAAATAATTAACCAACAATTATATTAAAATAAAAAAAGCCCTTTCATGAAAGGGCTTTTTTTATTTTGTCAAACTAGATAGACTATTTTTAAGCGTGGCAATTTTAGCTAATGCGTCTGCCTCTTTTTGCTTTTCTGAGGCAACCACTTTCTCAGGAGCATTGTTTACAAATCGCTCGTTGTTTAACTTGGCTTGAATACTTTTTAAAAAGCCTTCAGTATAAGTTAATTCGTCGGTAAGTTTTGCTATTTCAGTCTCTACATTAATCGATCCTTCCATAGGTATAAAATATTCGTTAGATTTAACTCGGTAGGTTAATGCTCCTTCAATTTTTTCTGGGATGTATTCAAGATGCTCGACATTCCCCATTTTTTTGATCACAGGATCGAAAGAGGTACTTGCTTCAATATTATTGATCACAAATAACTTAATCGGTTCTTTAAATGAAATGTTTTTTTCTTTTCTGATAGTTCTGATCCCTGATATTACCTCTGAAGCGATTTCAAAATCATTCAAAACAGTGTTGTTTATGGCATTTATTGAAGGGTATCTTGAAATAATTAAAGCTTCCTCTGTCGATCTATCTGATATTTGATGCCAGATTTCTTCGGTTATAAATGGCATAAACGGATGTAGTACTTTTAGATTATTTTCAAAAGCAAGAATAACGGCGTCAAAAGTGTTGCTATCGATAGGTTGTTGGTATCCGGGTTTTACCATTTCTAATAACCAGGAACAAAAATCGTCCCAAATCAATTTGTAAATAGTCATTAAAGAGTCTGATAAACGATACTTAGAGAAATGATCCTCCATTTCTGCGTAAGCACTTTGAAATTTTGATTGGTACCACTCGATGGCGATTTTACTTGAAGATGGTTGATCTATCGTATCACTTACCTCCCAACCACTCACCAAACGATAGGCATTGGTGATTTTGTTGACAAATGCTTTTCCTTGTTGTAATTTTGTTTCATCAAACAGTAAATCGTTACCAGCTCCTGAGCTAAGTAGCATCATACCGGCTCGAACTGCGTCTGCACTATAATCTTCAATTAATTTTAAAGCATCTGGAGAATTCCCTAATTGTTTAGACATTTTTCTCCCCTGATTGTCACGAACTATTCCTGTAAAATAAACATTATTAAAAGGCTTGTCATTTCTAAATTCGTAGCCTGCAAAAATCATTCGTGCAACCCAAAAGAAGATAATATCTGGTCCTGTTACTAAATCATTGGTAGGGTAATAATAATTAATTTCTTTATTGTCTGGATTTCTTATACCGTCAAAAACGGATATTGGCCAAAGCCAAGAAGAAAACCAAGTATCAAGAGCATCATTATCTTGTCTTAAATCCTCTAAACCTAGATTTGAATTCCCTGATTTTTCTCTAGCGATGACTAGCGCTTTATCTTTATTTTCTGCGACAACATAATCCTCTTTATGATCTCCATAGTAAAAAGCTGGAATCTGCTGGCCCCACCACAATTGACGTGACACATTCCAATCTCTAATGTTTTCTAACCAATGACGGTAGGTATTTTCGATTTTTTTTGGAAATAATTTAATTTCTTCAGTTTCTAAAACTGCTTTTAAAGCAGGTTTTACTAGATCCTCCATTTTTAAAAACCATTGATCTGATAATCTTGGTTCAATAACAGCTTTGGTTCTTTCAGAAGTACCTACTTTGTTTATGTGAGTCTCCACTTTTAAAATACAACCTAAAGAGGCTAGTTCGGCGTGAATTTCTTCTCTTACGACGAATCGATCCTTTCCTTGATAATGCAATCCATAACTATTTAACGAAGCATCTTCATTAAAAATATCTATCACTTCTAATTGATGTTTATCGCCTAAGGCTTTATCATTGACATCGTGAGCTGGTGTTACTTTTAAACAACCTGTTCCAAATTCTACATCTACATAATCATCCTCAATAATTGGAATTACACGATTGCAAATAGGCACAATCACTTTTTTTCCTTTTAAATGCCTAAAACGTTCATCATTTGGATTGATACAAATTGCAGTATCTCCTAAAATTGTTTCTGGTCGTGTCGTGGCGATAGTAAGTGTATCCTGGGTGCCTTCAATTTTATAATTAATATAATACAGTTTTCCTTTTTGCTCCACATACTCAACTTCTTCATCTGACAGTGTTGTTTTAGCTTCTGGATCCCAATTTACCATTCGATAGCCTCGATATATGAGTCCTTTATTGTGTAAATCAACAAAGGTTTTTATGACCGATTCACTCATATCGTCATCTAGGGTGAATTTTGTTCGATCCCAATCACAAGAACATCCTAACTTTTTAAGCTGTTCTAAAATTACACCTCCATATTCATGAGTCCAATCCCAAGCATGTTTTAAAAATTCATCTCGAGATAGGTCATTTTTATCTATTCCCTGTTCTTTTAATTTAGCGACTACTTTTGCCTCCGTTGCAATAGATGCATGGTCGGTCCCTGGAACCCAACATGCATTTTTTCCATTTAATCTAGCCCTACGAATCAACACATCTTGTATGGTATTGTTAAGCATATGTCCCATGTGTAGGACTCCTGTAACATTTGGTGGTGGAATAACGATACTATAAGGTTCTCGTTCGTCCACTTCTGAATGAAAATAATTATTCTTCATCCAGTAGTCGTACCACTTATCTTCCATGTTAGGAGAGTTATTTTTTGCTTCTAAAGCCATCTTTGGTATTAAATTTGAAAGTAGTTTGCAAAAATAGGTATAACTATAAGATTATAAAAGCGAAAGATATATTTTGCACAATGATTTAAAGTTACTTATTTTAGCAATAAATAAATTATTGATTATGAAAAAGATTGCAATTATAGCTTTAATAGCTTTTATCGGATTTGTGCAACAGTCAAACGCGCAAGCTAAAATAGAATTCAAAAACGACGTGATTGACTATGGAGAAATTGCCAAAGGAAGTGATGGTATAAGAACTTTTGAATTTACAAATGTAGGAGATGCACCCCTAGTGATTAGCAATGTAAAATCTTCTTGCGGATGTACCGTTCCATCCAAACCAGATGGTCCCGTTGCTCCAGGAGAATCCAGTGCTATTCAGGTTAAGTATGATACCAAGAGAATTGGGCCAATTAGAAAAACAGTTACTGTTTATTCCAATGCAGATGAGCCTATTATTTCATTAAAGATAAAAGGTAAAGTACTTGCGTCAGGAGGAGATACTGGAAAAAGTGTATTGGAAAAATCAAACCAATAGCTACTTTACACTATAGTTATTAAAGGCATCAAATTTTGATGCCTTTTTTTTTGTGAAAAATTTAAATCTTAATTAATAATTAATACCCCCAACTCAATTGAATTACAACTTTTAAGAAATGAGACTTCAAATCGAAGAATCTTTAATAATAATTTTGCAACTTTGCTTTTTAAATAAAAAGATATGCCTTTAATTTCATCCAAAGGAAAAAACATGCCGGAATCACCAATTAGAAAATTGGTTCCCTATGCTGAAAAAGCTACACAATTAGGAAAGAAGATATATTATTTAAATATTGGACAACCTGACATAAAATCGCCAAAAATAGCGATGGATGCAGTAGCAAATAGTACTATTGAGGTTTTGGCTTATTCAAGGTCAGAAGGCTCTGATACGTATCGAGAAAAAATAGCAAACTACTATAAAAAAAATAATATTCAAGTTGAATCAAATCAGATCATTGTTACTACTGGTGGAAGCGAAGCTCTACTTTTTGCGATGGGTACGATTTGTGATCAAGATGACGAAATCATTATTCCTGAGCCATTTTATGCTAATTATAATGGTTTTGCCACCGCATCAGGAGTAAATATTGTACCGGTAATTTCAAAAATTGAAGATAACTTTGCACTTCCACCAATCTCAGAATTTGAAAAATTAATTACTCCAAAAACAAAGGCGATTATTATTTGTAACCCTGGAAACCCCACGGGTTACCTATATTCAAGAGATGAAATTAAAAAGTTGGCAAAAATAGTTTTAAAACACAACTTGTTTTTGGTTGCCGATGAGGTGTATCGAGAATTTACTTATGATGGAGATGAACATTACTCCATATTACAAGAGGAGACTCTTTCAGAAAATGGTATTATTATTGATTCTGTCTCTAAAAGATACAGTATGTGCGGTGCACGAATCGGTTGCTTGGTTTCAAAAAACAAAGAAGTTATTGCTACTGCATTAAAATTTGCTCAGGCTAGATTAAGTCCTCCTACCTTCGCTCAAATTGCTAGTGAAGCTGCTTTAGAAACTCCTCAAAGTTATTTTGACGATGTAATAAAAGAATATAAAGACCGAAGAAATACCTTAATTGAAAACCTGCAACAAATACCAGGCGTTAAAGTTGGAGTGCCAAAAGGAGCATTTTATTGTATTGTTGAACTTCCAGTTGAAAATAGTGATCATTTTGCTCAATGGCTTTTGGAAGAGTTTGATTACAAAGGAGAAACTATTATGGTTGCCCCGGCAGCTGGTTTCTATTCGACAAATGGAGTCGGTTTAAATCAAATAAGAATAGCCTACGTACTGAAAAAAGAAGATTTGATAAGTTCTGTTGAAATTTTAAAACGAGCTCTGAAAGAATATAGAAATTAATGCATATTGAAGAACATAAATCATTAAAAGATTATAATACTTTTAATATTAAAGCTACCGCGAGGTATTTTTCTTCTATTGGCTCCATTGAAGATTTAAAATTAGCACTTCAATCCAATATTCATCCTGATATTTTCATATTAGGAGGTGGAAGTAATATGCTTTTAACAAAAAATATAGAAGCCCTAGTTCTACACATCAATCTAAAAGGTATAAAAATTATCTCTGAAGATAGAAATAGTGTTGTTTTAAATGTGATGGCTGGAGAAAATTGGCATGAATTTGTACAATATTGTATTAAAAACGATTATGGAGGGGTGGAAAACTTGTCGCTTATACCTGGTAATGTAGGAACAGCACCTATTCAAAATATTGGAGCCTACGGCGTAGAGCTAAAAGATGTTTTTTTAGACTGTAACACTCTATCAATTAACGATCAATCTGAGAAAAAGTTTACTAAAGAAGAGTGTAATTTTGGATATCGAAATTCAATTTTTAAAGATCAAAAAAAAGGAAAATACATTATAACAAATGTCACTTTTAAATTAACTAAAAATAATCATCGTACAATAATTGAATACGGAAGTATCAAACAAGAATTAGAGAACTCTAATATTCACCATCCTTCAATAAAGGATATTTCAGAAGTAATAATTAAAATCAGAGAGTCCAAATTACCCAACCCTAACGAGATTGGAAATAGTGGAAGTTTTTTTAAAAATCCAACAATAAACAATATCGAATTTGAAGAATTTTATAAAAATTTTCCAACAGCTCCCTTTTATAAATTATCAGAATTTGAATATAAAATACCCGCGGGTTGGCTTATTGAAAAATCAGGTTTTAAAGGTCAACGTGATGGGGATGCAGGAGTTCATAAAAACCAAGCTCTAGTGCTTGTTAATCACGGTAATGCTTCCGGAAAAGAAATTCTTGAACTCGCTGAAAAAATACAAACTAAAGTAAAACAAGATTTTGGAATCTTAATAGAACCTGAGGTCAATATTGTTTAATTGATAGCCATAACTTTATCAATGATATAGTAAACTCCGTCGTCAGTCGATATACTTTTGTTATTTAACACGTTAACTTGAGTTCCATTAAAATCTGTTAAAACAATTTGATTTCCTGATAGCGTCGCCTTAATTTTTTCACCCATTAAAGTTTTTAAACTGAAAGTTCCGCCACCTGCAACTATTTTATTTGACAATGTTTCATAATCAAATTTTTCTGGAATAATATGAAGCTTCAATACGGCTGCTATTAAAAATTTATCCTTAAATAAGTCTGATAATATTTTGCCATCCACTGCTTTAAAAGCATCATTTGAAGGCGCAAAAACGGTGAATTTATTTTCAGAATTTGAAAAAACATTAATAAGATTTCCGGAAGTTAAAGAGCTTGCAAATAATGCTGTTTGCTCATTAAACATTAGTCGTTGAAAAAGCAGATTTTCTCCATTATCAATAGGAACGATTTTTTTTTCCAATTCAGTATTATTCGGTGTTGGTCGGTTAACTTCACTTGTATTAGTCTCTTTTACATCAGATTTTTTTGTATTATTTTCACAAGAAATAAAGAGAAAAAATATCGTAAATAAGTAGGTGAAATGTTTTAAATTTTTCATGAGTATTTAATATATATAATGTGCTAAAATACACGAATCATTAACAATAAAAGTAATAAAGATTGTATTTTTGTACTTTAAATAAATCTAATGGAATTATATATTATAACGATTGGTTTAATTCTTTTTGCCGTCCTAGGTATCGCCATAAAAATATGGGCAAAAAAAGATGGTGAATTTGCTGGGACCTGTGCCAGTCAAAGTCCTTTTTTAAATAAAAAAGGGGAATCGTGTGGTTATTGTGGAAAAACTCCTGACCAATTCGATAACTGCAATGAATCACCAAAAAAATAAGGTTACCTCACATGGTATTACTCTTCTTATTTGCTTTTATAGTACTTATTAACTGTGTTTACTTTTTATTGTTTTCGAAATTTTCATTGAGATCTAAAAATAAAGAAGCTCAAAAAAACTATATTCCTCTTTCACTCGTAGTTTATACAAAAAATCAAGCTTTAAATTTAAAAGATAATATCCCTTTATGGCTTGAGCAAGAATATCCAGACTTTGAAATTATTTTAATTAATGACGCCTCTTTTGACGATACCTTAAATGTCATGGAATTGTTTGAAGAAAATAATGAGAATATTAAAATTGTAAATGTCGAAAATAATGAAACGTTCTGGGGATCTAAAAAATATGCACTAACCCTAGGAATTAAAAAAGCATCTCATCAGAGAATGATTTTTACAGGTGCAGATTGTAAACCAGCTTCAAATAAATGGCTTAATGAAATAGGTGCTCATTTTTCATCAAATAAACAAATTGTGTTAGGTTATGGGTCTTATTACAAAAAGAAGGGGTTATTAAATAAATTGATTCGGTTTGATACACTACTTACAGCTATTCAATATTTTTCATTCACAATTTTTGGGATGCCTTACATGGGAGTAGGAAGAAATTTAGCTTATTCCAGCAACGTATATTATGATAATGGCGGTTTTGTATCTCACATTGAAATTCAAGCTGGGGATGACGATTTATTTATCAATCAAGTTGCTACTAAAACCAACACAGCTATTTGTTATTCAAAAAAATCATTTACGTATTCTGAATCAAAATCAACCTGGAAAGAATGGATTTCACAAAAGAAAAAACACATAACTACAGCTAAATTGTATAAGTTTAAACACCAATTCTTATTAAGTTTTTTTTATACTTCATTGTTATTGTTTTGGATTTTTTCAATAAGTACTTTGAGTTTACTGGATTGGAAGATACCCTCAGCACTTATTTTATTTAGAATGGTATTTCAATACATCATTATGTATCATGCAGCAAAAAAATTGGGAGAAAAGGATTTAATAGCTTGGTTTCCGTTTTTAGAAATTCTTTTTATTATTTTTCAATTTACTATCTTTATTATCTATAGTTTATCCAAATCTAATTCGTGGAAATAAAAAAAACCGATATTACACTTCAAATTAGCAAGGCAAAAGAAGGCTCCCAAATTGCTTTTAATTTTTTGTTAGATCATTTTTGGAATGACGTTTATCGTTTTCAATTAAAACGGATTCAAAACGAATATGAAGCAGAAGATATTACAATAGAAAGCTTTTCAAAAGCGTTTGATAAAATAAACTCTTACGATGATCGCTATGAATTTATAACTTGGTTGATTACGATTTCAAAAAACATACAAATAGATAGAAGTAGAAAGAAAAATGCTTCTATTAACATACAATCATCTAATACTTCAGAAGAGCAAGTGAAAAAAATTCCGGATGACTCCCCCACTCCCGAAGACACCTTAATTATTAAACAAAATTTAGCTGAATTACTTAGTTTTATTAAAAAACTAAAACCACATTATCAGGATGTAATTAACCTTCGTTATTTTCAAGAAATGAGTTATTTAGAAATTTCAAACCAATTGGAAGAGCCCCTAAATAACGTAAAGGTGAGGTTACTAAGAGCCCGAAAATTATTAGCCGAAATTATTAAGCAAAATCATACAAATCGATATACTTAACTTCTATGTTTTTTTAGTTAAACTTCTTATCTTTGCCCGAAGTTATGGAATTAGCAACTAAAGAAAAAAAAGTATTTACTCCAAAACCAAAATGGCTAAGAGTAAAGCTTCCAACCGGTAAAAAGTATACTGATTTAAGGAGTCTTGTAGACAAATATCAGTTAAATACTATTTGTACCTCTGGGAGTTGCCCAAATATGGGTGAGTGTTGGACAGAAGGTACTGCAACTTTTATGATTTTAGGAAATATCTGTACCCGATCATGTGGTTTTTGTGGCGTTAAAACTGGAAGACCTGATACTTTAGATTGGGATGAACCAGAGAAAGTTGCAAGATCTATCAAACTTATGAATATTAAGCATGCAGTTATAACTTCTGTAGATAGAGATGATCTTAAAGATATGGGATCTATACTTTGGGCAGAAACTGTTAGTGCCATTAGGAGAATGAATCCTAACACAACACTTGAGACGCTAATTCCTGATTTTCAAGGAAATAAAACTAATATAGACCGTATTCTTAAGGTAAGACCAGAGGTAATTTCTCACAACATGGAAACGGTAAAAAGATTAACAAGAGAGGTAAGAATTCAAGCGAAATACGAAAGAAGCCTGGAGGTTTTAAATTATTTAAAAAAACAAGGGGCACCTAGAACTAAAAGTGGAATAATGCTTGGATTGGGCGAAACAGAAGAGGAAGTGATTCAGACAATGAGAGATTTAAGCAATGTAAATCTTGATATCATCACTATTGGTCAATACCTTCAACCTTCAAAAAATCATTTACCTGTAAAGGAATTTATTAGCCCGGAGCAGTTTAAAAAGTATGAAGCAATTGGGCTGGAATTGGGCTTTAGACACGTAGAAAGCGGAGCATTAGTAAGATCATCCTATAAGGCTCAAAAACACCTTACTTGAGTTATAATGAACGAAACTATTCAAATAGGAATCAACGGTTTTGGAAGAATAGGAAGAACTCTTTTTAGATTACTCATTAATCATCCAAAAATTAAGGTCGTTGCCATCAACGATATTTCTGATACAAAAATCTTAAGCCACCTCCTCAAATACGATAGTATTCACGGAGTTTTAGATGAAAAAATTGAATTTTCAAATAATAGCATTACTGTTAATAATCAAATTGTTAGGTTTTCATCTTCTGAAAAAATTGAAACTATAAATTGGGGAGAATTAGACCTAGTTATAGAGTGTTCTGGGAAATATAAAACTAAAGCAGTATTACAAAATCATTTAAAAAATGGAGCAAAAAAAGTGATTCTTTCTGTACCTCCTCAAGACGACTCCATCAAGATGATTGTTTTTGGGGTTAATGAATCTCTGATTAATAAGGAAGATACTATTATTTCAAACGCCTCATGCACAACAAACAACGCTGCCCCAATGCTTAAAGTTATTAATGATTTGTGTGGTATCGAACAAGCCTATATTACTACGATTCATTCTTATACCACCGATCAGAGTTTACATGATCAACCCCATAAAGATCTAAGAAGAGCACGTGCGGCAAGTCAATCTATTGTTCCAACAACGACAGGTGCTGCAAAGGCATTAACAAAAATATTTCCTGAATTAGAAACTGTAATTGGAGGATGTGGGATAAGAGTCCCTGTTCCCAATGGGTCACTTACCGATATCACAATAAACTCAAAAACTGAAGTAAGTATTTCTGATATTAATAATGCCTTTAAAGAAGCATCTTTAATCCAATTTAAAAATATACTACAATACACGGAAGACCCAATAGTTTCTGTTGACATTACAGGAAACCATCATTCATGTATTTTTGATTCTGAGATGACCTCAGCCATTGGTAAAATGATAAAAATAATAGGTTGGTATGATAATGAGGTGGGATATTCTTCGAGAATTATAGATTTAATACATTTAATGTCCAAGAAATAAGTATCTTTAAGCTATAGGATGGTTATTTTTTTAAAAAAACAAATACAATTAGTTTTTATACTCATTTGGGCTTTTGCAATTCAAAATAGCTATGCTCTGGAGGTTAAAAATATTGTTGATTCTAAGAAGAACTTTCAAATTGAGACCCCAAAAGAAGAAACTAATAAAAAACAAAATTCGTTAGTCATTAATTCATTAACAACTGGCATAGGAATTATTCTTATAATTACTCTTTTAGTATGGGTAGTTTTTCTTTTAAAAAAAAATAAATTAAAAGAACAAACAAATAAATTACTTAGAATTAAAAATGCTGAATTACGATTATCTAAAGAAAAAGCAGAGAAAGAAACTTTAGCTAAAACTCAGGTTTTATCAACAATCACTCATGAGTTAAGAACACCACTTTATGCGGTTACTGGTCTTACGCATTTATTACTTGAAGAAACTACAAACTCAAATCAAAAAGAACATCTAAATTCACTTAAATTTTCAGGAGAACATCTTCTTTCCTTAATCAATAACATATTAGATCTTAACAAACTTGAAGCAAATAAGGTAGAAATAGCAGAAACTCCATTTAGCTTAAAAAAACAAATCAATGAGGTGTTAATCACACTCCAAAAATCTACCGAAAATAAAAACATTAATCTTAGTTTAAACTATGATGAAAGCATCCCAAAAAAAATAATTGGAGATCCACTAAAACTTTCACAAATACTGATAAATTTAGTTGGGAATTCTATCAAATTTACTCAAAAAGGTGGCGTAACTATTAGCGTAATAAAGCTTGATTCTGGTGTAAATAAAGTGAATCTTCAAATAATAATTAAAGATACTGGAGTAGGTATTTCTCAGAAAAAACAAAAAGATATTTTCGAAACTTTTAGTCAGGGTTCACTTCAAATTAATAATAAATATGGTGGTACAGGATTAGGCTTATCGATCGTAAAGAACCTACTAGAACTAATGAATAGTAAAATTTATTTGGAAAGTGTTTTAGGCCAAGGGTCAAAATTTTGGTTTGATATATCATTTAATATACCTATAGACGAGAATGAAAATTTAATGCCAGATAAAAAAGAATTTGAGATTGATTATACGTATTTAGAAAATATTAATGTGCTGATAGTTGAGGATGATAAAGTCAATCAAATGATTACTAAAAAGATTTTAGAAAAATGCAAACTACAATGTAAGATTGCAGATAGTGGTTATGAGGCTATAGAATTAATTCAAAAGAATGATTTCGAGATAGTATTAATGGATATCCATATGCCAGGAATCAATGGTATTGAAACAACTCTTAGCATACGAGAATTTGATAAAAACTTACCTATAATTGCACTTACCGCAGTAACGATTGACGAAAAAAATGATGAAATATATAGCGCAGGTTTCAATGGAATAATCCCAAAACCATTTAAACCAGAAATATTATTTGAAAAAATCTACCTAACTCTAAAAAACAACAAGGTTAATATCAACTAAAGTTAACTATCGCATCAATAATGTCTCTTTTAAATGACGCTTCTTGCTCCTTAATAATAGAAGTTTTGATGGGGAGATAATAAATTGGAAAATTAGCTAACCTCGGCTGTAATCTTACGAAATCTTTTTCAGTGGTAAGTATAAAATTGCTTTCTTTTAAATTGTTAATCTCAGAATTTGAAAAATGATGGTGATCAGAAAACTTTTTGTGATTAAATTTTAATTGCTTTGCATTTAAAAATTTTAATAATGGCCTCGAATCAGCAATGCCAGTTACAAGAGTAAAATTTTTGTTTTCTAAATAAGTTAAGGGAAGATTTTTAGAAACACCATAAATTATTTTATCGTAAGTGATTTTTGAAAAATAAAGTTTTTGTTCTGGAAGTAAATTTAAGTCCTGCTCTATTTCTTTAAGCTTTTTAAATGAATGTTGTTCTGGACATTTTGTAACGACAATAATATCCGCACGCTTTGCACCTGATTTTAATTCTCTTAAGTTACCAGCTGGCAAAACACAATCATTGATGTAAAGATTATTATAGGAAGTTAGTAGCATTTTTTTAGAAGCATTCACTTTTCTATGCTGAAAAGCATCATCCAACAGTATAATATCAGCATTGGTTTTAATACGATCAATTCCTTCTTGTCGGTTTGCACAAACTGCAACGACTACCTTTGGAAATTTCTTTTTGAATTGTAGAGGTTCATCACCAACTTCTTCAACCTTACTGGTTGTTAAAACTTCTATAAATCCAGAAGTTTTTCTTTTATATCCGCGACTTAAAACGGCTATTTGATAATTATTTTCTAAAAAACTTATTAGATATTCAATCATAGGAGATTTTCCTGTTCCCCCAGTTGATAGATTTCCCACACATATAATTGGCAAAGGGTATGATTTGCTTTTTAACCAGTTTTTGTCGTAAGAGGAATTACGAATTGCTAAAAGGCTTCCATACACTAAGGAAAAAGGAAAAAGTAGTTTCCGAAAAAATTTCATAAAACAAAAGTACGATTTCCCAATAAAACAATAATCTGAGTATATTATTATAATTGAATATATTTACATTAAATAAATTTTATGAAAATAAAAGAAGTTATCGCTATCTTGGATGAACTAGCTCCTTTGTCTTATTCCGAAGAATTTGACAATACCGGACTTTTAGTAGGAGATTATGAAACTAACGTAAGTGGAATACTGGTAACATTAGATACTCTTGAAAGTGTTGTCGACGAAGCGATTAAAAAGGGATGTAATTTAATCGTAAGTTTCCATCCAATTATATTTTCTGGTTTAAAAAAATTAACAGGCAAAAATTATGTAGAGAGGGTTGTCATAAAAGCTATTAAAAATAATATTGCTATTTTTTCTTTGCACACTGCATTAGATAACTCCTGGAATGGAGTGAACGCAATGATTTGTAACAAATTAAATTTAACCAACAGAAGGGTATTAATTCCCAAGAAAAATACCATCAAAAAACTAACAACCTATGTCCCAGAGAAACATTTTCAAAATCTCTTGAGTGAATTATTCAAAGCAGGTGCAGGCACTATTGGAAACTATAGTAATTGTAGTTTTTCTATGGATGGAACTGGTAGTTTTCTTGGAAACAAGGAGTCTAACCCTATTATTGGATCAAAAGGAGAATTACGGTTTGAAAAGGAAACACTCTTAAATGTCACCTTGCCAGCACATAAAAAATCTGATGTTTTAGAATCACTATTTAAACATCATCCCTACGAAGAAATAGCCTATGAGTTGACCACATTGGAAAACAACAATCAACATATTGGAATGGGAATGATTGGCGAACTAGATACTAGTGATACTGAGATTGAATTTTTAAAATTTTTAAAACAAACAATGAACACCAGTTGCATTCGCCACTCAAAACTATTAGAAAAACCTATCAAAAAAGTTGCAGTTTTAGGTGGAAGCGGAAGTTTTGCTATACCCAATGCAATAAAAGAACGTGCAGACATATTTATAACTGCAGATTGTAAATATCATGATTTTTTTAAAACAGAGGACCAGATGTTGCTAGCTGATATTGGTCATTATGAAAGTGAACAATTCACAAAAGAACTATTAGTTGCCTACCTTAACAAAAAAATTACTACTTTTGCAGTCCTTTTATCGCAAATAAACACCAACCCAATTACCTATTTTTAAAATATGGCAAAGAAAAAAGAAATTACTGTAGAAGAAAAGTTAAGAGCTTTATTCGATTTACAACTTATCGACTCTAGAATTGACAAAATTCGTGACATTCGTGGAGAACTTCCTTTAGAAGTTGAAGATCTTGAAGATGAACTAGCTGGGATGAATACGCGCCTTGAAAAATTAAACGACGGAATTGAAGTTGTTGTAAATAGTATTTCAGATAAGAAAAATCATATAGAAGAATCCAAAGAACTTATCAAAAAATACACAAAACAACAAGATAATGTTCGTAACAATCGTGAATATGATTCCTTAAGTAAGGAAATTGAATTCCAAGAATTGGAAATTGAATTAAACGAAAAGCACATTAAAGAGTTTAATGTGCAAATTGAACAAAAAAAGATCGTTGTTGATGAGACTTCAGAACGCCTCAAGCAACGTCAGGAACATCTCGCTCACAAGCAAGGAGAGTTAAATGAAATTTTAGCTGAAACTGAAAAAGAGGAACAAGCACTTATCAATAAATCTACAGATTACGAAAAGAAAATTGAAGAACGATTAATCAAAGCTTACAAAAGAATCCGTACCAGTGTAAAAAATGGATTAGCTGTCGTTGCAATAGATCGTGGTGCTTCTGGAGGTTCTTTTTTTACGATACCACCGCAAATCCAAATGGAAATCGCAGGACGTAAAAAAATAATCACTGATGAACATAGTGGTAGAATCTTAGTTGATATAGATTTAGCAAAAGAAGAAGAAGAAAAAATGGAAAAATTATTTAATAAGTTATAATTTTTTTCGTTAAATAAAATTCTAAAGTCTTCAATTCATTGAGGACTTTTTTTTTAATAAAAAGCCAATATAACCAAAACTATTGGGCCTAAAAAAATGAATATGAAAATTAAATTATCCATAACACTCATATCGATCCTGGCAGTCCTACAAGTATCATGTCAGCAGGTCGATCCTAAAAAGAGTAAAACGATTACCAATATAGCACCTGTAGAAGTAGTTAGTTCTGATGGCTTTAAAAGAGCTTATTTTGCGAGTGGTTGCTTTTGGTGTGTTGAAGCTATCTATGAAAGTTTGATTGGAGTTGAAGAATCGATATCAGGTTATAGTGGTGGTCATACAAAAAATCCAACCTACGAATCTAGCAATACCGGAAAAACAGGTCACGCAGAAGCAGTAGAAATAATTTATAATCCCGAAATAATAAGTTTCGAGTTATTGGTAGATGTTTATTTTGGGTCACAAAATATCGGTCAAGTAAATGGACAGGGAAATGACAGAGGCTCCCAATATCGCTCTATTATATTTTATCAAAATGAGAAAGAAAAAAATATAATAGCGGATAAAATTAAAGCGTTGTATAAAGAAAATCCTGACAGAAAAGTAGCTGCTGAAGTGATGCCTTTCCAAAAGTTTTGGATTGCTGAAAAGTACCATCAAAATTATGAACGGTTACATCCAAACAATTCTTACATTCAAAATGTATCGATACCAAGGTTAAAAAGATTTCAAAACAAATTTCCTGAGTTATTAAAAGAGAATAGTAGACATTAATTGCTTTTAATTTAAAAATAAAATGAGTCAAAAAGAAACTTGGCGTACTAGAAAATATTGGTCAAAAACTCGTGGACTATTGATAGAAGAATTCCTTGCCGTAAAAGGGACTCAAAAAACAGGTAGTAGGCCAAACCGATGGTCTTTTTAACTTTTTAAAATTTTGTGCACAGCTACTTCCCTATTATTTGTATCAATCAAATACAAAATATAGACCCCCTTACTAAATCCAGAAATATCAATTCTTGTACGATTTAAATTATTAAACTTAAGAGGTTGGTTTAAAATTTTTCTTCCATTTAAGTCGAAAATATCAACGTTAAACTTCTCGTTATTAGATGGGTATTGTAAATTTAAAAAGTCATTCGAAGGGTTTGGATAAACGATACTCTCCACTTCCAATTCCTCTTTTGAAAAATATTTCTCCCCAAACAAAAAAGCTGCTTTACCAATTTTTTCTCCGATAATTCTGCCAGGAACATCATCAATCGGTGGATGAATCCCTCCCCAAATTCTGGACAAACTAGTTTGATCTGACGCATCTCTATAGGTAGCCCATTGTAACTGAAAATCCATACTCGGACCTACTTCAAATTTTAAAAAATCGTTGGTGTAAACATCAAAAGTTCCCATCCCACCTGGGAAAAACTCATCGTCAGTTAATAGAGTTAATACCTCTGCAGCTGCTCTTGAAAATGTTGAATGTCCAGATACATAACCTGCGAAAGGTGGTGTTACGAAAGAAGGCCTTTGATATGGAAACCATTTCTCTGCAAGAATCCATCCAACACCTGCTATATCATAATCAGCATCAATAATATAATCATGACCTTTCCATGTAAATAATTTTATTTTACCAATATTTTCTAAGTCATCTCCTTCAAGAGGATCTCCTTCTTGAATTACTTCAATGAATCCAGGAACTAAGGGGATTCCATGTGGATTATAATTGGAAAGGTTAATATCTGAAGATTGTCCTCGATCACACATATATCTAATGGCACTCATAGGTCTGATATAATCATAAAACCCTTTAATACCCCAGGCTGCAATTGCAGAATCGTGCATGGCTCCCGATAAAATAAAATAGGACTTTATATCCCACTCTAAATTATTCAGAATTTCACCCTCACCTTTAAACTTTTTTATAAGCTGCGGATGATCATTTACAT
>ENA-ORDA01000692-ORDA01000692.1-marine-metagenome-genome-assembly--contig:-NODE-692-length-31871-cov-4.305498_pt1 | contig 31871 bp, 26 predicted proteins | sample MGYA00237778_ERZ508506 | MGnify/ENA primary metagenome ERZ508506 (study PRJEB26177, sample SAMN06267891) | marine metagenome | isolation source: Monterey Bay, California, USA | place: Pacific... | reverse complement strand
CTATTTAAAAATAAAGTATCTTCATAATCTTTTACGATGGATATATGAATTCGATAGTGATTCATGTAGGACTCAATATATTTTTGAGCTCTAAAATGAATAGGAACAAAACGTTCTTTACTTCCTTTACCTACCACCTTGATAAACCCCTCATCAAAAAATAAATCAGATATTTTTAAAGTAATGATTTCACTAACTCTAAGACCACAGCTATACAAGGTTTCTAGAATAGCTTTATTTCTTTCCCCTTCAGGCTTACTTAAATCAACAGCTGTTATTAATTGATTAATTTCAGATTCTGATAATGTATCTGGAAGTTTTCTACCAATTTTTGGAGCCTCTATTAAATCAGTTGGATTGGATTCTCTATATTTTTCAAAAATTAAATAATTAAAAAAACTTTTTAAACCAGATATAATTCTAGCTTGACTTCTAGCAGTTGATTTTTTTGCAACTTCATATATAAATTGCTGAATTACATCATTCTTTATGGTGATAGGAGAACAAGAAATACTGTTATTCTCTAAAAATAAAATTAGTTTATTTACATCCAAAACATAACTATCTATAGTGTTAGAGGAGAGGCCTCTTTCTATATTTAAATAATGGCTATAATCTTGTATTGCCTGATTCCAATTCATTTTAGGAAGATAATCAAAAACTATATCTGATTCAAAATTAATTGTATTTTAGCGATATGAAAATTATAATAATAAACGGCCCAAACTTAAATTTACTAGGTAAGAGAGAACCTGAAATATATGGTGCTAACTCTTTTGATGATTATTTTAAAGAGTTGCAAATTAAATTTTCGGATGTAGATTTATCTTATTTCCAATCTAATATAGAAGGTGAAATCATTGATAAATTACATGAAGTTGGTTTTAATTATGATGGGGTTGTTCTTAATGCTGCCGCCTACACACATACCTCAGTAGGTATTGGAGATGCTGTAAAAGCTATAGACACACCTGTCATAGAAGTTCATATCTCAAATATACATGCTAGAGAAGAATTTAGACACCAAAGTTATATAGCAGCAAACGCCAAAGGAATAATTGTTGGCTTTGGTTTAAAAAGTTATGACCTAGCTGTTAAAAGTTTTTATTAAACGTACCGTTATTATAATTTTAATACCATTTTAATGTTAGCTATGTCATAATGGATGTCATCCTCAACAAATTTATAGCTAAAAAAATCAATAATTTATACAGGAGTTTCCAATTAAATTTTAGTATCAATTAATTCAATCATTTCTTTTTCTAACATATTGGTTTTATCGAAGATTTCTTTTGCTTTAGAAAGTATGTTTTCAGCAAATACCTTGTCTTTAATATCTTTCGCATTAATTCGGACATTAAAATAAGCTCCAACAACAGCAGTTCTAGCACATAAAGCTCCAACACCTGCATCAGATAAAGAGTTTTGTAGACCATCTTTAGCCATAGCCGTCATTACTTCCATTGAATTGTATGCTGTTTCCATCACTTTAAAAGGAATTTCTGTAGCGTATTTAGTAGCGTTTTCAATGGCTTCTTTTCTTAATGTAATTTCTTCTTCATTAGATTTAGGCATTCTAAAACCATCTATAATTTTATTGAATGCATTGGTGTCTTCATCTACCAAGAAGAGTAACTCCTTTTTATATTGTTGCCCTTTTTCTGCCCATTTAGAATAAAATTCCCATTTTTCGTCCCAACCTGGCTTATGTGCTGATAAATTGGCAACCATTGTTCCAAGAGAAACACCTAGAGCACCAACATAAGCAGCTATTGACCCACCACCAGGTGCCATAGATTCAGAAGCAGTTTCATCAGCAAACCCCTTTACAGTTAAATCTATTAACTTTTTTGAGTGGTTACCACTCATTACATATTCAATAATTCTTTCCTCTGGATTAAAAGGTTTTAAATCGTCTAGTCCAAGAGATTTTACAGCTATTTTAATTTTATCGGTCTCACTAATTCCAAGTGATCGATTCTGTTTTTGTAAAAAGTAATCTGCTGCATCTAGCATGGCTTGTAATGGAACCAAACCAACCAACTCAGAACCTGTAACTCTAATGCCTCTTTTGTCTGCAGCTTTAAGCGTTTCATCGAATGCCTCATGCATCGAGGTAATTGAAATATTGGTTAAGTTGTATGAAATTTGCGCAATACCATATTCTTCTATATACCAACCAATACCTTTTACGGCCTTTAATTTTCCAGGAATCCTTACGGGTTCTCCATTAGCATCTAATACTTTTTTTCCAGTAATAGGATTTCCTTCCCGTTTTACTCTTCCTGCTTCTCTAATATCAAAAGCTATAGCATTGGCTCTTCTAGTAGAGGTAGAGTTTAAATTTACATTATAAGCAATTAAAAAATCTCTTGCAGAAATGGCTGTTACACCTGTGCTTTTTGTATTTGTATTGTAAATAGCTGGTCCAAAGTCTGGTGTCCAGTTGGTATCTGATAATTTATTTTCTAAGCCCTCGTATTCACCAGATCTAACTGTAGCTAAATTTTTGCGATCTTCTTTAGTAGCAGCATTTTCATAATAATAGCCTGATATTCCCAATTCTTCACCAATTCTTTTCCCTAGCATATGAGCATAATTAGCCGTTTCCTCCATAGAAATATTTGCAATAGGAATTAAAGGACAAACATCTGTAGCTCCAAACCTTGGATGCTCTCCTGTTTGTTTACTCATGTCTATTAGTTCACTCGCTTTTTTAATTAATCTGAACGCAGCTTCTATAACTTGTGCTGGTTCACCAACAAAGGTAATAACGGTTCTATTAGTTGCTTTTCCTGGGTCTATGTCTAATAATTTAATTCCTTCAACCTCCATAACAACATGAGCAATTAAATTAATTTTTTTTAGATCTCTTCCTTCACTAATATTTGGAACACATTCAATAATTTGCTGTTTCATAAGAGTTATCTTTTTACTTCAACGTAAAAATAGTACGATTAAACGAAAAAACATATGATATCTTTTAAAAAAAATTATATTTGCTTTACCTTAAAATAAATTTATTTATGCAACAGAAATGGCTCTTTGTCATTACTCCCAAAACCAAACTCATTGATTTAAATTTAAAAGAAGTTTGGCAGTACCGAGATTTACTCATGCTCTTTGTAAAAAGAGATGTTATTACCTTGTACAAACAAACAATTTTAGGACCACTTTGGTATTTAATTCAACCTTTGTTTACCTCTGTAATTTTCACCTTGGTTTTTAATAATGTGGCTGGCATACAAACAGGAGTAATTCCTCCTTTCTTGTTTAATTTAGCAGGAATTACTACCTGGAATTATTTTAAAGAATGCCTCACAGCAACTTCGGATACCTTTAAGAAAAATGAACAAATTTTCGGGAAAGTATACTTTCCAAGAATTATTATGCCAATGTCTATAGTTCTCTCCAATTTATTGAAATTTGGAATACAATTACTTATTTTAATTGCCTTTTATCTTTACTATGCCTTGTATGCTGGTGCAGCTATTAGACCGAGTGAATACTTATTTTTATTTCCTGTATTAGTATTATGCATGGGGATGTTAGGTTTAGGTCTTGGGATGATTATTTCGTCTATGGTTACAAAATATAGAGATTTAACATTTTTAGTAAGTTTTGGAATACAATTACTCATGTATATCTCTTTGGTGGTCATACCACTCTCTTTATTTCAAGAAAAAGGAGTAGAATGGTTGGTGATGTACAACCCTATGGGATACATCATAGAAATGGCTCGTTTTCTTTTATTAAATGAAGGGAATATCTCTCAATTTGGGATCATATACACTATTGTTTCTTCAATTTTGGCATTACTCTTTGGGATTGTTATTTTTAATAAGACAGAAAAAACATTTATAGATACCATATAATGATGAAAGATGATGTTATATTAAAAGTAGAAAATCTATCCAAACAATATCGTTTAGGTCTTGTTGGTACAGGAACGATCAGTCATGATTTGAATAGATTTCTAGCTAGAATTAGAGGTAAAGAAGACCCATATTTAAAAATTGGAGAATCTAATGACCGATCTACAAAAGGAACCTCTGAATATGTGTGGGCTTTAAAGGATATTAATTTTGAAGTAAAACGTGGAGAAATACTAGGTATTATTGGTAAAAATGGTGCTGGTAAATCTACCTTATTAAAGATACTTTCTAAAGTAACTGGCCCCACAACTGGTGCTATAAAATCTAAAGGTAGAATTGCTTCCTTACTAGAAGTAGGTACAGGGTTTCACCCAGAAATGACAGGTAAAGAAAACATCTTTTTAAACGGTGCTATTCTAGGAATGACTAAAAAAGAAATTGCTAGTAAACTAGATGAAATCATTGAATTTTCTGGCTGTGAACGTTATGTAGAAACCCCTGTAAAACGCTATTCTAGCGGAATGAAAGTACGACTAGCTTTTGCTGTAGCCGCATTTTTAGAACCAGATATTTTGGTAGTAGATGAAGTATTGGCTGTTGGTGATGCAGAGTTTCAAAAGAAAGCAATTGGGAAAATGCAGGATATATCTTCACAAGGAGGTAGAACAGTATTGTTTGTAAGTCATGATATGGCGGCAATCCAGAGTTTGTGTACTAGGTTACTTGTTTTAAAAAATGGTTCGGTAATCTTTCATGGAGTAACAAATGAAGGTGTTAAAAATTATTTAAGACCAACTTTTATTAAATCTTTTGATCCTATAGAAATAGGTGAAAATATTATAACTCAATTCAATATCCAAAATTCAACAACATTTAAATCTGGTTCTGATCTTTTATTAACAGTTTTTTTTAAAATTAACAGCCCTGTTTTTAATCCATTTTTTTCAATTGTAATAAATGATAGTAGAGGAATTGAAGTATTGCAGTTTCATAGTAGAGGAATAAATTTTTCTAGTGATTTTTGCAACGATTTAATTTTAGATTTAGTTGTTGATGATTTTAATCTTCATCTAGGTGATTATTCAATTGATTTTAAATTTTATGATGGTAAAAGTTATGAGTTTAAAAATATAGCTTCCTTGAAATGTGTTGAGTTGATGAATTTTAAAATTTCAACAAATCAATATCATAAACTCAATAATAGTTTGTATTATAATTATAATTATAGTGTAAAATAAAATTATGATTCTCATAATAAGAAAAATTAAACTAGAACTTCTATGGTTGATCAAATTCATTAGATATTACTTAAAGACAAAGAATCGTGCTATTTACATTGGATGTTCAGGAAATAAAAACTTAGGTGACGAAATAATTTTTGATTCTATAAAAGAGTTCTTTAAAGATGAATTATTTTTAGTCCGATTTCCACACGTGAATAAAAATTTAGGAAGTTATTTTAGAAGTAAAATAAAGAACCCTGATTTTATAATTCTTGGAGGTGGAACATTAATAAGAAAAGGCTATAACCAAGGTTACTTAAAAAATTTAAATGAAACCATAAATAAATTCCCTGACTCGAAATTGTTAGTAATTGGACCGGGTGTCTCTGATCCAATATTTTCTAAAAGTATTAACTTTCCAACCAATATTGAGGGATGGACAAAAACGTTAATTACTAGTTTATATTTATCTGTAAGAGGTCCACGTTCCTTAGCTACTCTAAATAAATGGGGGTTAGAAAATGTTGTTGAATTTAAAGACCCTGCATTGTCTCTATTTAGGTCTAATAAAATTATAAAAAAACCTAGATCAAAAAAGATTGCCATTAATTTTGCAAACATAGGAGAAAGAATTTATGGTGGGAATTCTAAAAAACTTAAAACAATTTATTTTGATTTTGTTGAATTATTAATAATTAATAAATGGGAAGTTTATTTATATCCAACAACATATTATGATTTAGACTATATGCTAAACGATATAGGTTTATCTAGTTTAAAAGGAATTGAAAAATTCCATTCATATAATAATATTAATTTATCTCTAAATTTTCTTGAATCAGTTGATTTGTATGTTGGAGAAAGACTTCATGGGGTTCTTTTTTCTGCATGTGTATCTACTCCATTCTTTGGCTTAGCATATCAACCAAAAACATTAGATTTTCTTGATTCAATTAATTTAACTGAGTTTTGTGAGAAAGTTGACAGAATAGAATTATTTAGTCTTTTTGATAAAATTAATGAGATTTATAAAGATAAAATATCTGTTCAAAATCTTATTTTTAATAATATGAAATTAGCTACAACTATTCAATCTAGAGAAATAGAAAAAATAAAAAAAATTCTTAGCTTATGAGAGTAATGAAAACATTTTTTTTGTATAATAAATAATAATAAAATTAAATTCATGAAAATTAGCTTACTAAATCCCTTTACTCCAAAAGCTGCAGGAGTGGTTGAAACAAAAGTTGCTGAGTATCACAATCAACCCCATTTATCAGCATTTAGGGCTCTTGTAGATAAAGGTCACGACTCCTCCATAGAATACTTTACTTCTAGGTTTTTAAAGTATAGTTTTGAAAAAGAAGCTTTACATTGGAGTTTTTTTCCAGTGAATTTTAAATTTAATGGTGATCATAAAAAGTGGAAAAAACAATATTCTTCGTCCTGTTTAAAGTACTATGATTCAAATACACCAGATTTGACTTACATTAATATGTCGGCACATTCTAGCTCTTTTTCTCACGATTTGGCAAAATTAATTTTGAGTAAAGGAAGTAAATATGTGGCTATGTTAGGAGGGCAGCATTATAGTTCTAACGAAGGAAATATAGAATATTATAAACACGCTTCTCAAATAATTGTACATACAGAATTTCAAAAAGCAGATATGTTAAAAATGAATATGTTTTCAAACGCAGATATACGAGTTTATCCATTAGGAGTAGATTGTGATCATTTTAAGCCGAAGAGCATTTCGTCAAGTAATGATCCAAGTCTTCTATATGTTGGTAGAATTGTAGAATGGAAAAGAGTGCATGTTTGTATTGAAACAGTAATAGCTCTTAAAAAACAAGGATTTAAGAATACAGTTTTAAATATAGTAGGACCTATAGCTTCGGAAAATTATTACCAAAAGCTAAAAAATCTAATAAAAGAAAATTCGTTAAAGAACAATGTTTTTTTCTTAGGCTATAAAGACTATAATGAATTGCCTGACTATTATAATAATGCAGATGTTTTTCTCTTACCTAGTGATAAAGAAACATTTGGTATGGTTATGATAGAGGCCATGGCTTGCGGAACGCCTGTAGCAGGAATCAATTGTCCTGGAGGTCCTGCTGATGTTATAGAGAATAATAAAGACGGTATTCTTTGCGCTGTTGAAGAATATTCAAATAGAATTGTAGAATATTTTAAAGATAAAGATTTACAGATACAAATGTCTACGAATACCCGTAAGAAAGTTTTAGATAAATATTCTTTAGTTATTACAAATGAGGTCATACTTAATTCTGTTATGGATATTTAAGATGATTAATAGATATTCAATAACTATATACAGACCACAAGAATACAATCATTCTTCTTAAATACAAACAGGTCTGTTTGAATTAGAAAAACAAGGTATACTAGATATTGACATAAAGTTATCTCTTCAACATAAAAAAGGAAAGTACCGTATAGAAAATGATAGTTTAATTAAAACCAATGAATACAGTCCTAAAACGCTAGAGAGTTTTATATGAATACGATTCATCCAAAACAAAATATGCTTCGAATTTTAAAAATTATGAGATGCGATCTTTAAAAATATTTACTGTATTACATACATCACCACATCATGCTCACTATTCAGGTTATAGTAAGTTTTTGAGTTACATAAAAGATATGTCTCTAGTTTTACCAAAAGCAAAAACACCTTATAACTTTGCTAAATATTATGTATCCAATTTTTGTAAAAATATTGGGAGTTATGACACTAATAGCTTTTATAAAGACATAGAGCTCATAAAACAATTATTTAAAATAAATAAAAATTTATCTGTTGTTCATTATTTAAACGGGGAAAGAGATATAAAGTTAGCTATAAATTTATTTCAAAATAAAAAAACAAAATTTATAGCTACATTTCATAAGCCACCTGAGGTTTTACAAAAACAAATTACCAATACAAAATATGTAAAAAAATTAGATGGAGCTATTGCTGTTGGTGAGAATCAAGTTTCGTTTTTAAAGAATTGGTTAGGAATTAACAACGTGGTGTATATACCACATGGTGTAGATATTGACTTTTTCAAACCAAATTTTGAATTAAGAACAATAAAAAAAATTTTACTAGTAGGACAGCATATGCGTGACTTTGACACCTTCAATAATGTTATTGCAACTCTCTTAGAGCAAGACATAACTATTGAGGTGAATGTTGTTCTTCATGAAGCGTATCAAAAGAAAGTTATAGCACATAAAAATGTAAACATCCATTCTGGAATATCTGATGAAGAATTAAGAGCGTTTTATCAAAACTCTAATGTGCTATTTATACCTCTAACTGATGTTACTGCATGTAACTCTGTATTAGAAGCAATGGCTTGTGGTTTGCCTATTGTTAGTACAGATGTGGGAGGAAATAGTGATTACTTTAAAAATACAAAAAACATTTTAGTAGAAAAAAATAGTGTTGTTGAAAAATATAGTGAAGCTATTCACCAAATAATGAATGATGATTTATCTTTAGACATATCAAATTCATCTAGAAAAAAGGCCTTAGAGTACGCCTGGCATATTATAGCAAGACGTATTAACGATTTTTATTATAGTTGCTTATGAAAATAGTAATATTCGACGGCTCATTTAAAACGACCACTTTTATCAATAGGTTGATAGAGGGATTAGCGAATGAACACGAAGTTTTTGTTTTGGGTTTCAATGAAAACACCAAAATTAAAATTGCAGGTGTTCACTATATTGGATTGGGGTCTAATACCTCCATAATAAAATTTATAATACGTAGTTTACAGCTTCGAGGTTTTAATATAGTACTGCAATGTAAATTTTTTTTGCAGCTTTTTAACAAAGAAAAGAACGCAATACGAAGTGAGAATATTCAAATGGCAATAAATACAATACAACCCGAAATCATACATTTTCAATGGGTTAGTGTTCTGTCTTACCTAAAAAATTTAAAACTTCCTAAGCATACAAAAACCATCTTAAGTCAAAGAGGGTATCATATAAATGTTCGTCCTTTTATTAATCAAGACAATAAAGTGTTTTTAAATGAGGTTTTTAGTAAATTAGATGGTTTCCATTCTGTTTCTAACGCAATTCAAAAAAAATCTAATGAAATTTATACTTCACCATTAAAGATTGATCGTGTTGTTTATTCAGGATTTGATGAAGATTTATTTCGTTTCAAAAATACTTGGAATACAAATAAAAAGTTACAGATTTTATCAATTGGCAGGAATCATTGGATAAAAGATTACAGAACCGCCATTAATGCCATGGCTATTTTAAAAAAGAGAGATATACAATTTCATTATACTATTATCGGAATTGAAGAAGATGAGGAATTGTTTTTTATGGTTTCTGATTTAGGTTTGGTTGAAAATGTTTCATTTATTTCTCCACTATCACAGGATAAAGTCTATGATAAAATGATAGCATCAGACCTTTTGTTGTTACCCTCAATAGAGGAAGGAATCGCAAATGTATGTATTGAAGCAATGTTTTGTAAACTACCGGTGATTTCAACGAACTGTGGTGGAATGGAAGAACTAATTATACATAAAGAAACTGGTTTTATAATACCAATTAGAAACGAGCATGCTATGGCTAATGAATTGATTGAGTTTTATAGGTTGAGTAAATCAAGAATTGAGACAATTGTACAAAACGCTAGAGTTAAAGTTGAGAATCAACATTCTATTGACAAAATGGTGAATGGAATTGAAGAATTATATTATTCAGTAATCAATAAATAATACGATGGTAAAATACAAAGTATCTGTAATATTACCTGTCTATAATGGAGAAAAAACCTTAGCTACAACTCTTGAAAGTTTAGTTAACCAAACATTCAAAGATTTTGAATTAGTTTGTTGTATTGATGGAACTAATGACGAATCTGAAAATATAATTAACTTGTTTAGAGATAAATTCAATAAATTAACAATACTTAAAAATCAACTAAATAGAGGGCTTGGGGCTACTATGAATAGGTTGATGAGTAATACGAATGGCGAATATATTGCGATAGCAGAACAAGATGATTATTATTACACTACTCGTTTGGAAAAACAAGTAAAGGTATTGGATGATAATGATGCTATTGGTTTGGTTTCTGGGATTGCTGACTTCTGGAATGGAGAAAAAATAGTAATGCAATTTCCTGGGATCCTTGTCGCTAGAAAACAATATCCAAAAGGGAAAGAAATGTTTTTGTTAAATTATAAAAAGCAAGTTAAGGTAGCAAATAGTTGTACAATGATTCGTAAAAGTGTTCATGTAAATAATGGTTTATATTTTTCAGTTCATTTCCCAAGTATTAGCGTTGATTGGACCTATATCATGCGATTTTCTTTGCTTTCGGATATTTATGGTTTACATGTGCCACTTGTTCGGCTAGATCGAAGAAATGACAGGAATTCTGTTACGTCAAATAAAAACAAGCAATTTTTAGCTGCTAGAGAGGTGATACGTTCTTTTAAATATGAGTTCCCAGAAATAATCACTTCGGATGATTATAAATTTTCTTTAATGACAGAATATATAATAGAATTAAATAATGCAAGTAATATAAAATATTGTTTTCTGTTTGTTAAAAATTTTATTTTCTCACCTTTTGACAAAAGACTATACATAAGCTTTAATAAACGTATTCTCAAAAAGTTATTTAAATAGTTTATGAAAACAATTAAAACCTCCATTATTCCTATAGAACAAACTTTCATAAACCTGAAAGACCAACCGCATGAGTTAGATTATAAAGCTATTTGTGTGTTTAGTGCTTTGGGTTTTTTCTTGGACACGGATACGTATTGGAAAGATAAAAAAGTGTTACCTGCTGCTAGTATCAATAAAATAGATGATGATGGGTTTTTAGTTTCTTCAGAACCATGGTTTGAGTGGCATTATAAACCTAAAAATAGATCTTTAGAAAATGTCACCAATGAGTTTAGTGACCTATTTGAGAAAATAGTTAGTGAGCAATGTATTGATAAAAAAGTTATTTTACCCATTTCAGGTGGTTTAGACAGTCGAAGTCAAGCTGTTGCATTGCATAAATTAGGGATTGAAGTAAATACCTATAGTTACTCCTTTGAAAACGGATATAATGAAGCAGGAATATCAAAAAAAATTGCTAAAAAATGCAATTTTTCATTCCAAGAATTTACAATCCCTAAAAATTATTTGTGGGATAAAATAGATGAATTATCGGCAATCAACTCTTGTTATTCAGAATTTACGCATCCCAGGCAAATGGCAGTGATTGATGATGTTGAAAAATTAGGGGATGTTTTTTCACTAGGGCATTGGGGTGATGTATTGTTTGATTCTGAAAATCTACAACAAAACTATTCAGACCAAGACTTAATTCCATTATTAAAGAAAAAAATAATTAAAAAAGGAGGATTAGAATTGGCAAAGTCTTTGTGGCAAAATTGGAAATTAGAAGGAGAATTTGAAGACTATCTTAACAGTCGAATTTTAGTTTTATTGTCTAGAATTAATATAGTGAACTCCAATGCAAAAATACGTGCCTTTAAATCTATGTATTGGGCGCCAAGATGGACATCCATTAACTTGTCAGTCTTTGCAAGGAACAAAGAAATATATTTACCCTATTACGATGATCGTATGTGTCAATTTATTTGTGAAGTTCCTGAGTCATTATTAAATAACAGGCAGATTCAAATAGAATATATAAAGAAAACTAATATAGCTGTGGCAAAAATAGTTTGGCAAGACGCAAAACCTTTTCATTTGTACAATCATCATTTGGCAAAAACTCATCTACGTTTACCATACAGAATTATTAATAAATTGAAGCGTGAATTTGAAAATTTAAAAGGTAAAAAATTTGTGCAACGTAATTGGGAACTCCAATTTTTAACAACTGATGATCAAGAAAAATTAACTGATTACTTACAATCAAAAGAGCTAATACATCAGATTGATATTGATTTGATCAAAGATTATCTAAACTTGTTTTATAAAGAAGATCAAGTTCATTATTCTCACTCAGTGAGTACATTATTGACATTGTCCTTATTTTTTAAAAACGTATAATTATGTGTGGTATTTACGGAGAATATTTTCCAAACACTCTACTGTCAAAGAAAGAACAATTTCTTAAGGCCAACGATTTAAACACAAGCCGAGGTCCTGACATGTCAGGTTATTGGACAGATTCTAATAGTGTTCAATTAGGATTTAGACGATTGTCTATTATGGATGTTTCAGACAACGGAAACCAACCGATGGTTTCAAAGCATCAAAAATATGCCATGGTTTTTAACGGTGAGATTTATAATTTTAATGTTTTAAAGCAGGAATTACTCTCTAGAGGATATACATTTAAAAGTGAAAGTGATTCGGAGGTTTTGGTGAATTATTTTGAATGTTTTGGTATTCAAAAAACCTTGGAAGCAATAGAGGGAATGTTTGCGATAGCATTGTTTGATATTGCAGATCAATCCATTTCTCTGATTCGTGATTTTGCAGGCATTAAACCTTTGTTTTACTCATATAATAAAGGAAATGTCGTTTTTGGAAGTCGCTACGATCTGGTTGCTAAACATAATAACTCTATAGACAACGCGATAGATAAAGAGGTCTTAAAAACCTATTTAAAAATGCACTATATACCAGCACCTTATGGTATCTTGGAAGATACGTTTCAGGTATATCCAGGGGAATGTGTTAACATTGACTTCAAAGGAAAGCTTTCAAAATATATCTATTGGGAATTTCCTGCGCTTTCTGAAGAAGATTTAATATCTGATAAGGAAGAAGCTTTACGGTTTTTAGACAACAAACTTAAGGAAAGTATCAAAGACCAATTGGATGCGGATGTTCCGTTGGGTACATTTCTATCTGGAGGGATTGATTCTCCACTGGTAACATCTTATGCCAAAACAAGCAAAGACGATTTAAAAGCATTCACTATTGGAAGTGACAGTAAAGTACATGATGAATCAGAAGATGCAAAAACATACGCTTCTCTTATTGGAGTTGATATATTGCTTGAAAAGATGGTTGCTTCAAGTGCAAAAAAAATCCTTAAAGATTGTATGCTTAATTTACAGGAACCTTTTGCAGATTATTCAATTATACCTACTTATGAATTGACTAAAAATGCCTCCAAATCTTTTACAGTAATGTTGTCAGGTGATGGAGGAGATGAATTGTTCTTTGGTTATGAACGATTTAATTCTGTAGCTAAAAATTTTAAATTCACTTGGATACCACATAAATTAAGGTATTTAGCTTACGGTGTGGATAAATTGTTATTTAAAAATAAACATATGAATTCATGTATTCTTTCTGAAACTTTATCGGATGCACACAAAGGATTGCATTCAAGAACTAATACAAGTATACTTGAAAAAGTATTTCCTTCAATTGTAGGTATTGATGAAAAGACTTTACCGTTTTACAAATATTCAGAAAAATTAAACAAAAATCAGTTTTTACATGAAATGCGTAAAGCTGAGTTTTATGGGATGATGCAAAAAACATTGACCAAAGTAGATCGTATGAGTATGGCTAATTCTATGGAAGTTCGTGTACCTTTTCTTCAGAAAAAATTCATAGAAGCAGCATTGAAAATACACCCTAAATTATCATTACAAAAATCTCAAAAAAAACAAATACTAAAAGATTTATTACTAAAATTAGTTCCAAATTCTCCTATAGACAATAAAAAGCGCGGTTTCTCAGTACCCTTGTCAAAATGGTTGCGTGAAGATTTGAAAGACGAAATTAGTAAGGGAATTTTTAATCCTTTTTTCATAAAAACATTTGATATTGATGAAAAGACTTTACTATCTGTTTGGAAAGAGCATCAAGAAGGAAAAAAAGACCATAAATGGTTTTTATTCACTATTTATTCACTACAACAATGGCACGAAAATCTAAAAAAATAAAAATACTTTTTACTATACCCAATTTTGACACAGCAGGTAGTGGCAAGGCTTTGTTAAAGGTAGCTCTTTCTTTGAACAAAGAGATCTTTGTTCCTGAAATTCTTTGTTTGCATAATAGGGGAGCATTTTTTAAAGTAGTTGAGAAAAGTGGTATTAAAGTGCATTTATTTCAATACATAACACAGATGAAACCATATGCAAAGGGGCTTATAAACACTTTTAAAACATCTCGTTTTTTAAAAAAAATACAACCAGACATCATTCATAGTTTTCACTATGCACCTGATTATTCAGAACCCTTAGCTTCAAAAATGGCAGCAATTCCATGGATTTACACGAAGAAAAACATGAATTGGGGTGGTAGCTCTGCCAATGGTTGGAAATTAAGGTCTTTCTTGGCCAACCATATATTAGCTCAAAATAAAGACATGATTACGGAATTCTTTCCGAATTCAAAAAAAGTGAGTTTGGTTACTCGAGGAGTTGACACTTCGGAATTTTTTCCGTCTGAACCTGAAGTTAACATTTTTAAACAATATGATTTGAAAAAGACCGATCGAATAGTCATATGCGTTGCTAATCTCGTACCTGTAAAAGGTATAGAAATACTTCTAAAAGCATTTGAAAGGTTTAAAAATTCACATTCTGATTGGAAATTGTTTGTAGTTGGCGATATTAACAATGACTATGGTAAAATGTTGCTCGAATCAGGCAAATCTATGATTTCAAACAAAGAGTTGTTTTTTACAGGTAAAGTATTGAACGTAAAAGATTACCTCAATACTTCAGAATTATTTGTATTACCTACACTAAACAAAGGGAGAAAAGAAGGATCACCTGTTGCTTTGTTAGAAGCGATGGCTTGTGCAACAAACGTGATAGCTTCAGAAATACCCGGAATCAAAGATCAACTAGAAAACTATCCAAATCATATGTTTGAAGCTGGTAATATTGAAGAATTATCAAATAAATTAGAAAAATATATGTGTCAAGATTCTTCCGAGAACAAAAAGATTGGCAACAAATTTAATATACATGTTAATAACGCTTATAAAATTGAACACGAGGTAGAGAAAACAGAAAAAGTTTATTTAAAATTGATATGAGTACAAAAGCAATTTATAGAATTTCATCCTTAGATGGATTAAGAGGAATTTCAATTTTACTAGTAATTATAGATCATGCTTTTACATCCAACTTTAAGAATCTTAAAATTGGAGAATTGGGGGTAGGAATTTTTTTCGTAATCTCTTCTTATTTGATTATAAGCTTCTTACTAAAAGATTTAGACAGTAGGTCTTTTTCTATACGAAAGTTTTATTTCAAAAGAATATTAAGGATTTTTCCAGCTTACTACTTTTTTTTGGCTATAACTTTTGGTCTAATTTTTTACCTTGACTTCTTTAATTTTGAACACTTTTGGAGACCACTAGTCTTTCTAGAGAATTATCATCCAGCAAGTTTATGGAAAAATAATTGGTTAATTGGTCATACATGGTCCCTTGCAGCTGAAGAGCAATTTTATATAATAATTTCGATACTATTTTTAATTTTTAAAAATAAAAATACACCTAGAAAGGGTTTGTTGATTAGTTTTTTAAGTATGTTTATTTTGGCTTCCCTTTTTAGGGGTGGTTATATGATTTTTGATAATATTCCAGTTTATTTAAAAGGTTCTGTATACAGATCATTTGAAACTGTGATGGACTCTTTCGCGATTGGAGGGTTAATTGCATTGTTCACTATTGAAAAATTAAAAAATCATATTGTGATTTCATATTTTAGAAATAAGATTTTTTTACTTATCATTTTAATTTTCTTTATACAATTTTTAAATAGTCCGTTTATTAGAGAAATATTTGGTTTAAAAGTTCGGTTTATTTATAATACAATTGGGTTACCTGTTATTTACATAGTTATTGGAATTTTATTAGTCTTAAGTGTTTCGGCCCAAAGAAATACATTTCTTTATAAAGTCTTAAATAGCAAAGTTCTTTCCTTCATAGGTTTAATAAGTTATTCCCTATATTTATGGCAACAGGTATGGTTGTATAACTGGGAAATCCCCTTAATTGTGAAACTTTTAGGTATTATTTTTTCTGCTTTAATTTCCTATTATTTAATAGAAAAACCCTCGTTAAATTTTAGAAATAAATTATTGTTAAAATATAAAAAATGAAAATAGGACTAGTTTTGAGTAGCACTCCATCGTATTCTGAAACTTTTTTTATTTCAAAAATAAAAGGATTACAAAAGCATGGGTTTGAAGTTGTATTGTTTGTAAATCATATAAACAATGGTTTCAATTTATGCAAAGTAAAATTAAATACGATAGAATCTAAAAATATCATTTATATATTATTAAATTTCATAAAAGCTTGTTTGTTTAATTTCAGAGTTGTTAGTAATTTTTATAAACTAGAAAAAATATCTAATAGATCTAAAAAATTAATTATAAAAAAAATTATACTTAACCTTCACATCATTAATGAAAAAAAAATAGATTGGTTACATTTTGGTTTTGCTACTCAAGCTATTGGAAGAGAAAATATAGCCAAAGCAGTAGGTGCTAAAATGGCGGTAAGTTTAAGAGGTTTCGATATAGGAATATATCCACTTAAAAACCCAAAATGTTATGATTTATTGTGGTTAAATATTAATAAACTTCATGTTATATCTAATGATTTACTAAATCTTGCATATACTAATGGGTTTAAAAAAAATGTTCCTTATCAAAAAATTACTCCTGCCATAGATACTTCTTTTTTTATAAATCAATCATTGAAAGATGCTTCAAATAAAAATTTACTTCAATTAATGACTATTGGAAGATTACATTGGAAAAAAGATTACACAAGTATCATTATAGCATTAAAAAATTTAAAAGATAGAGGAATAGATTTTGAGTATACAATTATTGGCGATGGTCCAGAGGAAGAGAAGTTGAAGTATTTAATATATGAGCTAGGTTTAATAAATAATATCATTTTTACAGGAAAAATAAGTCAGAAAGAAATATTAATTTATTTTAAGAAAAGCCATTTTTACCTACAATATAGTCTGCAAGAAGGTTTTTGCAATGCTGTTCTAGAAGCCCAATCTATGGGAGTTTTACCTATTGTTTCTAATGCAGAAGGATTGTCAGAAAATGTATTAAACAATATAACAGGCTGGGTTATACAAAAAAACAGTCCAAAATTATTGGCTGAGAAAATAGTAGAAGTTATTAACTTACCCGAAAGTAACAAAGAAAAAATCAGAAAACAAGCTATAGAACGCGTTACAAAAGAATTCAATATAGAAAAACAACAAAAAGAATTTATAGATTTTTACACTAAATAATGTGCTTTATCGATGATTTATGCATAGCCACCGATTTTTTTTAAATGTTAGATTAATAATGTTTAAGTTTGTAGATATCATAATATCAAAAATTTAACCCTAATCCCTAAACTCTATTTTCTTTTTATTACTAGAGAAAATATTAACAAATGCTTTTCTCCTTTCTCAAATATCTTCAATCTACTCGTTACTTTACATTACCCAATAGTAATGGTAAATATATATACCCCATAGTTTCTGAAATACCAGATGATCTATTATATTATTTAAAGGTAGATAAGGAGTATAGTTCAATAAGAGCTAGAACTTATGACCTTTCTTATCAAGCAATTGAAAAAGGGTATATAGGAGAGGTAAAAAGAATTGAATTTATAGAAGATATTCCTATTGTTGATGAGTACCGTTTTGTAAAAAAATATTTTAGTACATTTTGGTATTGCTACATCTTCTTTATCAGATTAATCACATTTAATAATCCTTTTAAAGAAATTAATGGTTTTATAAAATCATTTAAAGTTTCTAGATCGTCAATTTCAAAGAATGCTCTTACATACTCAGAATGGAATTGTTTTGATTCAAAATTATTAAAGACACAACCCAAAGTAAGTATTGTTATTCCTACCTTAAATCGTTATGAATACTTAAAAGATGTTTTAAAAGATTTAGAAAACCAAGACTATCAAAATTTTGATGTCATAATTGTTGATCAGTCTGAACCTTTTCAAAAGAAATTTTATGATAATTTTAACCTAGATATTAAACTTATACATCAAAAAGAAAAAGCTTTGTGGTTGGCTAGAAATAAGGCTATAGAACTTTCGGATTCTGACTATTTATTATTATTTGATGATGACAGTCGGGTAGAGTTAGACTGGATTAGAAATCATATTAAATGTCTTGATTTTTTTGATGCAGATATTTCTTCTGGAACTTCTATTTCACTAGTGGGTGCCAAGGTGCCAGATAATTACTCCTTTTTCAAATATTCAGAACAACTAGATACTGGAAATGTTTTAATTAAAAGAGACGTTTTTAAAGCAATTGGCTTGTTTGATAGACAATATGAGAAACAGAGAATGGGAGATGGTGAATATGGTTTAAGAGCCTTTTTATTTGGCTTTAAGAATATTTCCAACCCCTATGCTCAAAGATTACATTTAAAGGTAGGAACTGGAGGATTAAGACAAATGGGGTCTTGGGATGGTTTTAGACCTAAAAAATGGTTTTCTCCTCGTCCTATACCAAGTGTCTTGTACCAGTTTAGAAAATATTACGGAAATAAAATGACAGTTTTTAATTTATTAAAATCTATCCCACCATCCGTTATACCATATAAGTACAAAGGGAATAAGTCTTTTATTATTTTTGCATATATAAGCATGCTTGTAATATGGCCTATTATTTTATATCAAGTAGGTAAATCTTGGAGTTTAGCCAGTAAAAAAATAAAGCAAGGTGCTATCATTAAATATATAAAATGAAAGTTTTACAAGTAATAGATCAGTTGGGAGTTGGTGGTGCCGAAAGAGTTGTAATAGATATGACTAATTTATTATATGAAGCAAACATTGATGTTAGCTTTTTAGTTTTGTTAGGACCAAAAGATCAGGATTTTGAAATAGACTCTAGGATTCCAAAATATTATTTACATAGAAAGTCTAAATTTTCATTTAACAAGATGTTTTCTTTAAAAAAAATACTTGTTAAATATGATATTATACATGTTCATATGCGACATACATTTCGTTATGTTCAACTAGTTAGTAAATTATTTAGAATAAATTCTAAGGTGATTTTACATGATCATTTTGGTAAAATTAATTTAGAATTTAAGGTTCCTTTTCTATTGAATTCTTTCTTAAAACCAAAATATTATATAGGTGTTTCAAACGAATTAACAGATTGGTGTAAAATTAAACTGAAATTTAATAATTTAAATAATATTTTTTTATTGAGTAATGTTGCTGTTAAACAAAAAATTGTTCAACCTGCAAATAAAAATGGTTGGGTTATGGTTGGAAATATTAAACCAACAAAAAATCAATTATTTGCCATAGAACTGGCTCATTATTTAAATAAGAAATTAACTATCATTGGTAAGGTTCAGGATCAAGTCTATTATCAACTCCTTAAAGATAAAGTTCAAGACTTAGGAATTGAGAATACTATTACTTTTGTACATGATGAAAACAATCCGCAAAAAAGACTAAATGAATTTAAAATTGGCTTGATGACATCAAAATCTGAAAGCGGCCCTTTGGTATTGATTGAATATTTAGCACAATCTTTGCCTTTTATTTCTTTCAATACAGGGTCCGTCAGTAATGTTTTAGCTGATGAACTTCCCGATTCATTTGTTGATTCTTTCGAATTGTCCGAATGGAAAAAAAAATTAGTTTTAATTTCTAAAAGTCAAATAGATTATAAATCTTTATATGACATCTATTTTTCACCCTCTAACTACAGTCAAGAATGCATAGCGATTTACAAAGACATCCTAAAAAACTATTAGTAGTTTCAGATACCGCCATGCAGTATACTGATAATGGTGTTAAAGCTTTTGGCCCTGTTGTCAAAGAATTGAGGTACTTATTAGAGGAATTTGACGATATAACATGGATTGGTTTTGAAAGAATAGAAAAAAACAATTCTCTGGTACTGATTAAAAATAAAAAGATACACCCTATCTTATTGGATAATGCTGGAGGTAATACTTTGAAAGATAAACTCAATATCCTAGCTGCCTATCCTAAAATGTACCGCGTGATTATAAATGAGGTTAAAAAACACCAGTACATCCATTCACGTGCGCCTTCCAATCCGTCGGTGATTGTCATGTTTCTATCTTTATTTTTTATCAAAAAACAGTTTTGGCATAAGTATGCAGGTTCCTGGATTGATCAAGCTTCTTTTTTTTATCATTTACAGAGAATAATATTAAAAAAATTAAGACATAATAGTAAAATTACTATCAATGGTGATTATAATATTTCAAATAAAAATATTATTCCGTTTGAAAATCCGTGTTTAGATCAAAATGACAGAAAACTTGGTCGTAATGTAGTAGCTGCTAAAAAATTAAAAAAAATAGTAGAGTTTTGTTTTGTAGGTGCTTTAAATAATCATAAGGGTGTAGATAAAATTTTAGAAGCCTTAAAGTGCCTTGATAGCAAAGACATTAAATATATATTTCATTTTGTTGGAGATGGTCCACAGCGAATTGACTTTGAAAAAACAGCAAAACTTCTAAGATTAGAAATTATCTTTCATGGATTCTTAGCAAAAGATGCAATTAGTAATATTTATTCAAGATGTGATTTTATAATTCTGCCATCTAAAAGTGAGGGTTTTCCCAAAGTTATTGGTGAAGCAATGAATTTTGGCTGTATACCTATTGTTTCTGATGTTTCCTGCATTTCGCAATATATACAGGATGGTATTAATGGATTTCTTATAAAACCCATAACATCTAAAGAAATCTTAAAAAAAATAAATTTAGCACTAAATTTAACTTACAGTGAGAGATTGAAAATTAAAAAATATAATTTTGAATTGGCAGATAAATTCACATATAATTACTATAATCATCGAATTATAGACGAAATATTTGAAATTAATAAATAAATAATTTGATAAAGTTTATTCTAAATAATAAGTTAATATTTATAGTGATACATATTCTTTTAGGATATGGATCTTCTTTATTAAGGGGGTCCAATATTTTAAAAATAATATGGATATTAATTATTGGAGTTTTTATTTTAAATATCATTTTTAAAAGCAATAGAAATGAAGAGGCGTTTTTATTTGCTGCTTATATAAGTGCTGCAGAAGTCTTTATAAGAATGTCTAAAGGAATGATATTATATGAGACAGGAAAATACAGTGTTATATTATTTTTACTATTGGGTATTTTTGTTGGAAAATTTAAACAAAAATTCTCCGTTAGTTTAGCTTTTTATCTGTTATTATTATTATTAGGCATTGTTTTTACGCGTGTTCCTGAAGGCGAATATATTAGAAAAGCAATTGCATTTAATTTAAGTGGTCCTTTTGTTTTGGGTATTGCAGGCTTGTATTTTTATAAAAGAAGTATTACAAAAGAAAATTTGATGAATGCATTATTTTTTATGATACTTCCTCTACTTTCTATGGTAACCTATCTCTATTTTAAAACACCAGATTTAAAAGATATTGTTTTTGGAGGTGCTGCAAATTTTGCTACCTCAGGTGGTTTTGGTCCAAATCAAGTTGCTACTGCTATTGGTTTAGGTATTTTTATTATTGCGGTATTTATTTTAATGAAAGAACGAATTACCGGATTTTTACTACTAGATTTATTTCTTTTATTATACTTTGTTTATAGAGGTTTGTTAACTTTTTCTAGAGGAGGTTTAATTACTGGAGTTATAGCACTAATTTGTTTTTCATTGTTTTATATCTTGTATAAAAAAATTTCTTTAACGTCTTTTATTACCTATGTTGGTATTGTAATCGTTTTTACAATAGGTATTTGGCTTTTCACTTCTAATATTACAGGTGGTATGTTAGACAATAGATATGCTGGTAAGAATTCAAGTGGCGTACAAAAGGAAGATATAAGTTCTGGTAGAGTTGATATTTTAGCTGAGCAAATAAAAAGTTTTACAGAGAACCCTCTTGGTATTGGGGTTGGAAATGGTAAATATAAACGGCAGGGAGCTATTGGCAATGTAACTGCCGCTTCACATAATGAAGTAGGTAGGCTAATAGAAGAACATGGGATTATTGGTTTTATTATATTATTACTATTACTATTATTACCTCTAGCAAATTTCTGGTATGGAAATAATTACCAAAGAGCATTTATCTCAGCATTTTATCTATTCTGGTTTTTAACTATTAATCATTCAGCAATGCGTATTGCTTTTCCAGGTTTTATTTATGGGATGAGTTTAATAACTATTATTAATGAAAAAGAATAAAATCTTATACATAGGGAATAACCTAGTTAAAAAAACTAATTATGCTACCTCCATGGATATTTTGAGTAGTTTGTTAAAATTAGAGGGGTTTACAATTTACAAGAGCTCTTCAAAGTCTAACAAAATACGAAGGCTGATAGAGATGTGTTTTGCTATTATTCGTTATAAAAATAAAGTTGAATATGTATTACTAGATACTTATAGTACCTCTAACTTTTATTATGCCTTACTAACATCTCAACTTTGTAGACTGTTTAGACTAAAATATTTACCCATCCTTCATGGTGGGAATTTACCGTATCGTTTAAAACAAAACCCAAAATTATCATCTTTAATTTTTAACAACTCATTTCAAAATATAGCTCCTTCAGGTTATTTAAAATATGAATTCGAAATAAAAGGATATACAACACTATTAATTCCAAATGTAATTCCAATTGCTAACTATACTTTTAAAGAAAGAAAAAAAATTACTCCAAAATTATTATATGTAAGAGCTTTCGCAAGTATTTATAACCCCACTATGGCTATTGAGGTTTTGAAAGAATTAAAAAAAATCTATCCAGAAGCAATTCTATGTATGATAGGCCCAGATAAAGACGGTACATTAAAAGATGTAAAACACCTTATTAATACATATGACTTACAAGACAGTGTTGAAATTACGGGTGTATTACCAAAGAAAGAGTGGCATGAAAAATCTAAAGATTTTGATATTTTTATTAATACTACCAATGTAGATAACACACCAATAAGCGTTATAGAAGCCATGGCTTTGGGCTTGCCTGTAGTTTCAACTAATGTAGGCGGCTTGCCTTATTTAATTAGTAGTAATGTAGATGGTGTATTGGTAGATAAAGAACAGCCAATACTAATGGCTAATGAAATTCATAAAATAATAGAAGAAAATAAAAGTTCATTCGCAAAAAAAGCTAGAAGTAAGATAGCAAATTTTGATTGGAGCATAGTTAAAAATGAGTGGTTACACACTTTAAAATAATGAAGATGAATTTAATTAATATTCCATTAATATTAAAAGGGTATCCAATACATAAGGCATTTAAAACATTGATAAAAATTAAAAATTTGTCAATTTCTGAATTTGAAGAATATATTAAATGCAAACAATCAGAAATTGTTAATTTTCATATTCGTCATAATCAATTTTATAAAGAAATAGTAAAAAATGAAAATTGGAGATGGGAAGATTTACCAGTATTAACTAAAAGAGATATACAGGTAGAGTTAGATTTAAGAATCCCCTCCCTTATTAAAAGCTACTACATCAATAAAACTTCAGGATCTACAGGAACACCGTTTTATTTTGCTAAAGATAAATTTTGTCATGCATTAACTTGGGCTAATATTCAATCATGTTTTTCAGAGCATCAAGTTTATGGAAAAAAACAAGCACGTTTTTATGGTATTTCTCAAAATAAAAAAGAGTATTTGTATGATAGAATGAAAGATTTTCTTTTAAACAGATATCGCTTTAACGTTTTTAATCTAAGTGAAAATTCATTCAATAACTGGGTAGTAAATTTTTCTAAAATTAAATATGTTTATCTAAATGGATATACTTCTGTATTAGTTCTTTTTTCAAAATATTTACAATCTAAAAACTTAGTCTTAAAAGAAATATGTCCAAGTTTAAAAAAATGTATTGTCACTTCTGAAATGTGTTTTAAAGAAGATAAATTATTAATGGAAAAATACTTTGGTGTCCAGGTTATCAATGAATATGGTGCTTCAGAATTAGACCTAATTGCCTTCCAAAATAAAGAAAATGAATGGCTCATTAATACAAGTACTTTATTTGTTGAAATATTAGATAATCATAATAATCCAGTTCCAGATGGACAATCAGGCAGAATTGTAATTACCTCTTTATACAATAAAGCAAATCCCTTCATAAAATATGATGTTGGAGACATTGGAAGTATACAAAGAATAAATGCGAAAAAAGTAATACTTAAAAAATTAGAAGGTAGAAATGATGATTATGTAATTTTAGCTGATGGCACAAAGGCTATTGGCTTAACATTTTATTATGTTATTAAGTCAATTATAGAAAAAAAAAATTCAATAAAAGAGATTAAGATTAAACAAATTGAAATAGATTTTTTTGAGCTAGAGTATGTTAGTGACAAAGTATTGACAAATACCCAAAAGTCAGAAATAAATATAGAAATGATTAGATTTTTAAATTATGAAGTAAAAGTAGATTTTAAAAAATTAAATCATTTGAAAAGAACTAAAAGAGGCAAATTAAAACAATTTACATCATTAATAAATAAAACATAAAAATGTTAATTACTATTATAGCAGGAGCAAGACCAAATTTCATGAAAATTGCTCCGATTATTCATGAAATCGTCAAACAGAAAAGTGAAGGTAACTTAATTGATTTCCAATTAATTCATACTGGTCAACATTATGATGAAAAATTAAGCGGAACATTTTTTGAAGAATTAAAAATACCATCACCAGATGTAAATTTAGGAATTGGCTCTGGAAGCCAAGCAGAGCAAACAGCTGGTATTATGATTGCATTTGAAAAAGAAATACTTAAAAATATTCCAGATATTGTATTGGTTGTTGGAGATGTTACTTCAACCATGGCTTGTGCTATTGTTGCAAAAAAATTACAGATACGAGTTGTTCATGTAGAAGGAGGTATTAGATCATTTGATCTATCTATGCCAGAAGAAATTAATAGAATGGTAACTGATGCAATTACAGATTACTTTTATGTGACTTCCGAAGTAGCTATTCAAAATTTAAAAAATAATGGGATACCTAATAATAGAATTATTTTTGTTGGAAACACCATGATTGACACCTTAATAAATAATTTAGATAAACTAAAAAAACCAAGTATTTGGACTCATTTATCTCTGGAAGCAAGAAGTTATATTGTTCTTACAATGCACAGACCATCCAATGTAGATGAAGAAGTTAAACTCACATTATTTTTAGAAGAAATAGTGCGTTCATCTAAAGGTTTGCCCATAATTTTTCCAGTACACCCCAGAACAAAAGCTAGTATCTCAAAATTAAAGTTAAATTTTAAAAACCTACACATGATAGAACCTTTGGGATATTTAGAGTTTAATTTCTTGGTGAAAAATTCTTTTTGTGTAATTACAGATTCTGGAGGTATTACTGAAGAAACCACCTTTTTAAAGATTCCTTGTTTAACCCTAAGAGACAATACAGAAAGACCAGAAACAATTACTATAGGAACCAATGAATTAGTAGGCACAAACCCAAAAGCAATACATGCTGCTTTGAATAAAATATTTACTGGAGATTGGAAAGAAGGACGTATACCACCTCTTTGGGATGGTAAGGCAGCAGAAAGAATTATAGAGCACCTTATCAGCCAATAAAAATAGATGAAAAAACGAGTATTAATCATATCTAATTATTATCCACCTGAAATTGGTGCTGCATCAAATAGAATTAAAAATTTAGCGGAAGGATTAGTTTTAGCAAATATGGAAGTAACTGTTATTTGTCCACTTCCAAATTACCCCAAAGGAATTGTATTTCCAAAATATAAAGGTAAATTTAAGGCTAGTGAAGAACGTAACGGAGTTTTTATAAAAAGATACTGGCTGTATCCTTCCAAATCTAAAAACAGTTTTATTAGACTATTTAGTATGTTGTCATTTGCTGTTGCCATTTGGAGTGCTGTTTTTAGTCTCATAAGAAAAAAACCAAATTTATGTATTATAAATTCACCACCATTATTTGTGGGCTTATCTGGGTTACTATTGAGTAAATTTATTAGATGTAAGAGCATTTTAAATGTTTCAGATCTATGGCCTTTATCTGCGTTAGAATTAGGAATTTTTAAAAAAGGAAGTTTTTATAATTTGTTAAAAAAAATTGAATTATTGAATTATAAATTAGCAACTAATATTATAGGTCAATCAAGTGAAATTAATAAACACATCATTAACTTAGTTAAAAAAGAACCCTTACTCTACAGAAATGTTCCTATTTATAAAAAACACGAATCTAAAAGCAAAGACAAAGGTTCATTAACAATTGTTTATGCTGGCTTATTAGGCTATGCGCAAGGAATATTAAGTATTTGTGAAAATATTAATTTCAAATCCTTAAATGTAGCATTTCATATTTACGGTGATGGGATGGAAAAACAGCAGATTATAAATCATACGAAGCAGAAAGATTGTAATATTTTTTTTCATGGAAGTGTAGATGCATCTCTGGTAAAAGAAAAGATAAGAAAGTATGATATATCTATTGTACCCTTAAAAAATAGAATAAAAGGAGCAGTACCTTCTAAATTATTTGAATTAATGCAGTTAGGAGTTCCAATATTATATACTTGTGAAGGAGAAGCTTCTGATATAATTTTAAATCATAATTTAGGTTTCATTAGTGAGTCAAATAATTTTGAATCTCTAAAAAAAACAATTCTAAAATTCAAAAATTTAGAAACTGAAGATTATTCAATAATGAGTAAAAATTGTTTACAGAAACATCAAGATGAGTATCGGTTAGATTATCAGTTAGACAGCTTGATTAACTTTCTGTCTATAAAGCCAAAAATAAACTCAGTAAATGACCCAAAAATAAAATTATAATAATTATATTTGCGGTAACATATTATTTTCCCCTTAATAACCTTAATTCCCTAATTAACGTTATGAATAATAACTCATCATATATTGATATATCCGAGAGAAAGCTACTTTTGCGTTTTCTTGATATAACCCTTATTATTACAGGCATATTCTTAGCCTCAGATTACACTAGTTTCTCATACATAGATTCTTACAATACTTCAATTTTTAACTGGCTTATTTTGCTAGCTTTCTATTTTCTTTTTTTTGGAGAAGTCTTTCAGTTGTATGATTTAAAGATTTCGGCTAGCAGATTTAAAATAATTAAAAATTTATTTTTAGCGTCTCTGGTTACAACATTTGTTTTTGTTTTAACGCCTTTTTATTCACCTTCGTTACCAGAAAATAGAATTCAAATTATCTATTTGTTTCTACTGTTAATACTACCAGTGTTATGTTGGAGATTAGCCTACATAGCCTTGTTGTTTTCTCCAAAATTCTTTAAAGAAATATTAATTATTAGCCATTCATCTAACATAAGTGAATTACTAGAACTGACAAAGGGTGATCATCATCATAATGTTAAAAGATATTTTTCTAACAATATAAGTTCTGGTTTTAAAAATTTCACTCATATTAATGAAGTTAACATATATGAATTTGTGAAATCTAATAATATTAAAGAGGTTATTATTAATACTAAAGGATTTAGTACTGATATAATTACAAAAATTAACAGGGATCTAATTTTATTATTTGAAGAAGGGATCAATATCAAGAGTTCAGAAAGTTTTTATGAAGAAATTACAGCGAGTGTTCCTAAAGACTATTTAGATTTCAATTTCTATAAAAACATGAATATAAGCTGCAATAGTAACAAGCGGTTTTATAAACTATTCCATCGTTTTTTAGACATATTAATTTCTTTAATAGGGTTGCTTATTTTTATGGTAATCCTTCCTATTATATTTTTTTTAAATATTTTCATAAATAAAGGACCTTTATTTTATACTCAAATTAGAGTAGGTAAAAGTGGTCAAAGCTTCAATATATTTAAACTTAGATCTATGGTGGTTAATGCTGAAACTTCAGGAGCAGTCTATGCACAAAAAAATGATATAAGAATTACCAAGTTTGGAAAATTTTTAAGAAAAACTAGACTAGATGAAGTACCACAATTCTATAATATTTTAAGAGGAGATATGAGTATTATTGGACCAAGACCTGAACGTCCAGAATTTGTAAAGGGTTTAGAAGAAAAAGTACCTTTCTATGCTATTAGACATGTTGTAAAGCCCGGTCTTACAGGTTGGGCACAAGTTAAGTTCCCTTATGCAGGATCTCTAGATGAGCAAGAAAAAAAATTAAGATATGATTTATATTATATAAAAGAGCAAAGTATTTATTTAGATTTTAAAATTATTATTAAAACCATTACTACTGTCTTATTTTTTAGAGGTCAATAATTTGTATAAATAGAAATTTCTTACAAATAAAGTAGCTATAACTGGAAGCACTGCAAAAGAAAACTGTTGAATACCAATAACCGAAACAACAATTGTTAATGAAAGCATTAATAAATATCCTTTGATATATTTAGATACCCATGAAGGTAACTTCTTCTTCAAAAGAACAAAACTGATACATATATTTGGTGCAAATGCCCATAAAAAATGAAAGTTATTAGGTGCTGTAAAATGATCTGTAAAAAACCACAAGAAACAGATTAACAATCCTACAAGACCTGTCACAAAAAATAGTGAAAAATCTACCCATTTAGATCTCTTATTTCTTTTTTGATCTCTGTAAGTAATTACTAGTGTTAATAATAAAATAATTGAAAATATGAAAAATGGATTATACCATTGAGTTTTAATTTCTTTCTCTTTAAAGTGTAAGAGTATATTCTCGTTTTTTATTAAAGAGATACTTTTGCTGTTTTTAGTCTTTTTAGCTCTTTTAAATGCTTTATAGACATAATCTGGCAAATACATATACTCTTCAGAAGTAATAGCTTTATCTAAGGTGTTTCCTAAGGCTAAATTAATCCCAAAATTTCCCCAAGTATTCCAAGGAAGTTCTTTGTTCATTAATTGCCTCATGGTATAATCTTCATTAGAAAATGATGATGGAAATTGAACTTGATCTCCAAGAATTTCTTTGGTGATATCTCTTAGTTTAGTAGCACAATTATTAAAATATGGATCGTATAAATAATTTGCGTTTTCAGGATAGGAATTAACTTCTAAAAGTTGAAACATTTTCTGCTTTTCATCTTGTGATAAATTGAGGACTTGAGCCTTCACCCATCTTTTTTGATAGTTGTAACTAGCTAAAAAGTTTGAAAAAGATTGTTTTCCTATTTTATAGATTAATTTTCCTTTAATAAAATTCAGATAAAAGTTAGGTTGATTAAAATCAAATAAGCCATAATTATAAACCGCATCCATTTTTAAATCAGGATCTTTAACTCTTATGGCACTATGTCCAAAAGCTTCAAAAAGAACATTTCCAGGGCCTACGGTAATAATACTTATTTCTGAATATACAGAAAGTTTTGAGTTTTGTGATTGTATGTTTTGAGATATAATAAAAAGTAATACAATATAAAAGTGTATTTTTTTCATGGTTTATTGTCTAAAAAAACTAAAATCAATTTTTACTGAAAAAATATTGGAAAACAATGCATTTCCAATGCTACCAATATTTGTGAGTGCATAATCAATTTGAATTCCGTTGTAAATAAAACCAACACCAAAATTAGGTTGTAAAGACAAATTTTTATTTCCGTCAAACTCAGTTGTATTTTGAAAGTTACCAACACCCGCCCTTAAAAATACAAAATTTTCATAATCTAGTTGAAATCCTAAAGCAGGATCTATACTTAGTAGGTCTGTAGAGATTAAATCATTTGTTCTAGCAAATCTCATATTTAGGTCGGCTTCTGTTAATAGATGAAAAAAGCGCCCTAAATTAAATGTACGAGCAACACCAAGCTGAACCTTAGGTTTTGTTATCTCTGTAGCTTCAGGTAATTCTTGATTCTGACCTGGAATAGCATTTTGAACAGCAGCAAAGGCATCTGTATCTATTGTCCAAATGTTAAAGGTTGTAGAAATGTCTCTAACCATCAATCCAAATTTCCAATCACCACGCTGGTATTGAATTCCTGCGTCTAACCCAACTCCCCAAGATTTAGCAAAATCTCCAATTGTTCTTCTAACAATTTTTGCATTAACACCAAAGTAAACATTTTTAAAAATTAAATTTCTTGCATAGGATATGTTTAATGCATAATCTGCAGCAGAAAACAAACTCACTCTATTAAAATCTATATTTCCCTGACTGTCTATTAACTCTGTTGTGTTTAAGATGTCGTCAACTCCAAACCTAATAATTGAAATGCCTAAAGCACTTCTATTGTCTATGGGCATTGCAAAGGCAGCATAATTATAACTAGCTATTCCTGCAAAATAGGAGGAATACATGAGAGATCCTTGATAATCTTTAATGTTTACTAAACCAGCCGGATTCCAATAGCCTGCATTTACATCATTAGTAGTTGCCACTACAGATCTACTCATTCCTAATGCAGCAGCATCAACTCCAATGGTTAAAAATTCATTAGAATAGTTTCGCAAAGCTTGTGCATTAATTATAAGCGGAAATAAAAGGAAAAATAAAAGTTGTTTTCTTTTCAAAGGATTGTTTAATTATGCTAACAAATATCTTATTATAATATTGAAATAACTTTACATTTTAAAAGATATTGTATCAATTAGTCATTGAGTTTTATAAATTCAAGTATTCTATTTTCTAACCATCTGTTATTTTTAGGTAAAAAACCAGAAATAAATCCTACATGTCCACCATACTTAGTAACTTCTAAATGAAAATGACTAGATTCTTTTGCTTCTTTATAGGGATAACATTCATTGGCTAAAAATGGGTCATCTTTAGAAGAAATTAATAATACCGGTTTTTTTATTGAGGGTAAATATGGTTTAGAGCTTGCTTTTTTCCAGTAGTCTTCCGGGTCAGAAAATCCAGAAACTGGTGCAGTATAAAGACGATCAAAATCTTTAAATGTTTTAGCATTCATTAATTTTTTGATGTCTAAATTATATGATGGATGTTTTTCTGATTTTTCAAGCACCTTACTTCGTAAAGATTTTAGAAACTTATTCATATATAATTTATTCTGTGAGTCGCCCATTTTCTTACTCGAGGAAGCTAAATCTACAGGAACAGATACAGCAATACCACAACTAACTTTATCAGAAATTTTTAAAGCATGTTCTCCAAAATATTTTAGGGTGATGTTTCCTCCAAGACTATACCCAACAATCATTATTTTGTCGTAGTTGTAATTTTCTATCAAATAAGATATTACAAATTTTAGATCTTCTGTTTTGCCACTGTGATAGGAAGATAGTAATACATTATCTTCACCGCTACAACCTCTTAAATTAAAAGAAACAGTATCATAGCCAGCTTTGTTTAATTCTGAGGAGGCAGCTAAAATATATTTAGATTCTGAGCCTCCCTCTAGACCATGAATGAGCACAACAAGTTTTGTTGAATTTATCTGTGAAAAATCTAAATCAATGAAATCATTGTCCCAGGTTGGAATTCTTCTTCTTTTATAATTGTGAGTTTCCTTCGTAAAAAGAGCTCTGTAAATTGTATTAAAATGACCATTTTTAAATGGAAGAGAAGGAGAGAAGTTAGATGTAATGATGGGCATAGAATTTTTTTTCAGTAATTAATTGGCAAATATGCTTAAAAAATGGTGATATTAAAAATGACCCGAAAGGATTTACTATTTTAGCCAAAGAATTAAGAGTTATGAATATTAAAAAACATATTCCAAATTTAGTTACCCTCGGGAATCTTTTCTGTGGAACATTGGCAACTATCTATGCTGTAAATGGTT
>ENA-ORDA01000691-ORDA01000691.1-marine-metagenome-genome-assembly--contig:-NODE-691-length-31871-cov-9.135403_pt1 | contig 31871 bp, 28 predicted proteins | sample MGYA00237778_ERZ508506 | MGnify/ENA primary metagenome ERZ508506 (study PRJEB26177, sample SAMN06267891) | marine metagenome | isolation source: Monterey Bay, California, USA | place: Pacific... | reverse complement strand
TCCAATGTTTGATTGCTTCCCTCAGACTTCTTGAAGTAAATGCGAGCGGTGATGCAGCCAAGGCTATTGCTGCTTTTAGCCAATTTGGCAGTGATATTACAATTTCGCCACTGTTTATAATAATTTCATTAGGTAATAGAATTGCAAGATAAAATAATAAGAATAGGGATGGAACTGCACCAATAATATTTGGAATAATAGTACCAAACCATCGGATTATTTTAATTCTTGAATACGAAAACCAAATTAGTATAGCACCCGTAAGTGATCCAATAATAGTTGCTAAAATTGCTATAAGTAGATTTAAAGCAATACCACTTAAAAGGTAAGGGCTCCAGGTAGTTAATATATAAAAATTATCCATTTTTGGTTCCATACTTTTTAACTATAGATGATTGTATTTTTTTTACACAGAACAACCAAGTTGGCGTAACGGTTAAAAATAGCAAAAATAATAAGATCATCATTACGTTTGTGTTTCCTTGATTTGTGATGATACTCATGGTTGCAGATAATAACTCTGGTACAGCAATTGCTGATGCTAACATAGATGACTTTACAAGATTTTCTATTATATTATTTACTGCACCAGAAGTGTCTTCAACAATATTTGGAATTTCTTTCAAACTGAAAAAATAAGCTTCATTGCTAATCTTTTGAACATTTATGCTTTCATTGAAAATTTTCGTAATAATTGCGCCATGATACAAACTTAAACCTAATATTGCAGTCCAGAACGCCGATATATTTATGTTATAGTTTGTATAAACTAATGCGCCTATTCCAAAAAATATTAGATACATATATATTAAAGGTGGTGTTGAACTCAGAATTGTAATGAGCGTTCTTGACATAAGCCTAATAAGTTTAAATTTCGATGTACTTATTTTAGCTCCCGTTATACCTAAAATTATTGTTAAAACAGTACTTATAACAATAAGCAAAATAGAATTGAGTATACCCTTTAGGAAATTACTTCTATCAAATTTATCGTAAATAAATGAGAAATTAAGCCCAGTTTTTTCTTCAATGTACAGAAATATAGAATTCAAACCAACAACATCAGCTGATGTGATAAATGCCTTTTCACGGCACTCTACTGGCCAGGATTCATCTCCAAATTTTATACTCCATTGGTCACGATCACAAATAAGTTTTCCATCATATGTTGTCGTCCATAAAGTTTGTGTATCATAAAGAAAATTAGATTTTTTAATGCCCCATCGACCAGCTAATTCAATTAGATAGTTTTCACGATGTAGATTTGCAATTATTTCTCCAATTAAAAATTCAAAATTAGTGTTTTTTTCAGTGCGCGGCAAATAAGCTGCCCATGGAACAGTTAAGGCAGATGCTAAATTATACTTATAATCCTTAAATTCTGGTTTACTTAAAAAACCAATTATTGCCGCTTCAGAATAGAGCAATCCTGCACAAACACCTTGTGATAAGGCTGCTTTGGCGCGATCTAGAGATTTAAATACTTTCAAATCTATAACATACCTACTAGTGATACCTTTGTTGAAATATGCACCTTCAAGGCCACACAATTTTTTGCTTCGCAACTCTTCCCAGCTTTCAACATTTTCTTCAGGCCGGAGCATAACATTTACTCCTGCACCAAAATAACCTGGTTCAATTGCTGTTGCTATTTTTCGTCTTTCACGTGTGTCTGCTGCAGTTGCAATTACCATATCAATTGCACCCTGCTCAAGTCTTTGAAACCGATTGCTTGTTGTTACACCAACAATCTCAACATCAACTCCAATTTTTGAGGCAATTTTTTTTGCTAGGTCAATTTCAAATCCAACAATTTTTCCTGCACTATCTGTAAAGCCAAATGGTTCAAAATCAGTTTTTACACCAATAACAATCTTTTTATTCTGAGTTATTTTTTCAAGAAGTACACTTTTTTTGTTTTCAGCATGAGACATGCTATTTAAAGAAAGAAATACAGATAATGCAACGAATAGCATAAATAAAATTCGACGATTTTTCATAATTGTATATCCTAGTACATGCTTGTTGTATCAGTTGAATTTGACACCTGTGTAGTGTTGATTATGTAATCCTTAGGTACATCATTGTTTAGTGTTTTTATCAGAAATTTTCTAATAGTTCTAGAAGCGTACGATGAAGATATTTTGTGCATATCCTTTGCAGTGACACCTGGTGGAATTGGTATACGATCAGATTTCATCAGCAATCTTCCAGTATCAAAAGTAGAGTCTACTTCATGCAATGCAAGGATGCATTCTTTCAAACCATCACTTATCATTTCTGAGAAAGGATTTGGTCCAGCATATTTTGATGGCCAGATAGTATCATCGCTTGGATGAAAATTAACAAACCCTCGTTTTGGAAAGCTGTATAACCTCGAGTTTATCCTTTGCCCAAATGTTGCCATAATACATAAATCTGGCTTCCATAAGTCTTCATATAATTTATAAAAGTTATCTTTTTTTACTTTCTCTTTGTAAACCTGACAATTAATTGAATTTGCGGAAGAGTCTAAAAGATGAGCTTCATATGAGTTGTAACCATACTGCCAAACTCTATTTTTTGCGTTAACAAATGATCTAGCAGGATCATCTGTAACTATACCAACAATTTTGATTAACTTTGATAATGGTCCATTGGTTAGTTCATCAAGAACTGCATAACCTCTGTAGAAACTACCAAATATTGCAATTCTTAGTGGATTTATTTCGCTCACGTAATTCATTTATATCTTTTTGATATAAACAAAACTACTTTTTATGCCTTGTGTCTAGCTAAAAGTTCATATCAATAAATACTAAACGGTGTTGTCAGACAAAGCCTAACCCGTCTCAAATTAGCCCCCTAATTCCATGTCCTACTGATAATTCTAGCAACTTCCGTCTCTTGTTAAGCAAGATTAATCTCAGTTTTAACTAAGGATTTTAAGTACATCATTAGTATCAGCACGCACAGTGCGGAATTGATTTGCGGGATGCGCAGGATCTTCGTAGCCAAAAGAAATAGCAGTTAGAATTTTGCGATTATCTGGAATAGAAAAGTATTCTCGGATCGTTGACGCAAAACCTGTAACGGATGCCTGAGCAACACTCGCCACGCCTTTGGCCTGAGCCGCGATTGTAAACATTGAGATGAAGTTGCCACAATCCATCGCGCCATATGGCCCCAATTCAGCCTCGGATGTAATGATCGCCACATGGGGAGCGCCAAAGAACCGATAGTTTAGCATCATCTGCTCCATGCGGCGCTTGCGGTCATCACGCTCAATGCCAACAGCTTCGTAGAGCTGATACCCACAAGCCCGTCTACGATCCAAATAGTCGCCAGTATATTGAGTAGGCCATTCAAAGTCAGGATTCATTTCCTGAGTTTCTGCTGCATGAACCAAAACATCGCTAAAGGCTTTTGTTTTTTCACCACGGGTCACGATTACTTTCCATGGCTGCGCATTACACCAAGACGGAACTTTTGAGGCGGCGGTGACAATTTCCTGCACTGTCAAGTCTTCAACCTCCCGATCGAGATAGCCCCGACAGCTGTATCGTTGATCAAGCAGTTTAGACAAAGTAGCAAAATTAGTGTTCATTTATTATTCCTAGATAATATTTGGCATGCAAAGTATCTGAGTATGCAATTAATTAAGACGTATACTACGTATATTTAAAATCTGCAACCTTAGATATAAATAGAAAGACAATGCTGGTCGAGTAGTCTCACTTAAGAAATGGAGCAACCTTGGGATCAAGACTTGGCTGGAACTTCAGTGATAGGAGACCAGGGCGCACGCCCACTAAGATCATTTGCTTTGATGAGCTTCTGGCTTAACTCCATGAAACGTATATACTCCTCATCACTAAGAGGACTGATCAACCTGCGCTGCGCTTCGATCATTCCAGGTTGGACCCTATCTATGAGATGCTTTCCTTCAGATGTGATTTTTGTAAATTTTGTACGTTTGTCACCGGGGTTATCGTAACGATCTAGCAACTGTCGACGTACTAATCGACGAATTACATCAGCAACTGTATTCCGATCCACCCCAATCATTTTGGCAATTGTTACTTGATCACGCGCGCGCCCATTGGCCAAAACTGTTAATACTCCAAACTGAACAGGAGTGAGATTATATTCGGAACATTCTTCCAAAAATAAAGCTACATGAATCTGATGCAAACGCCGAATCAAGTGACCAGGTCGATCAATTAAATTACTAAAATCTGCGGAATTTTCTATCATTTTATCAACTATTTCTTGCAACTTTGAACGCATTAAATAACAGAGAATAATAAAATCTTCCAGTTATATATACCACAGTCTTTAAAATCCTACTATTTGAAATCAAGACGAGCCACAGTATAATTTAAGTATAAATAGTTTTGACTTCCAAAATTTAAGGAGTATACTCCCTATAGTAGATTCTTGACACGCATGACTTAAGTCTAGTGTCCTAAATAATACAGGAGCATTAAATGAGCTGGACAATTGGTGTAGATGTTGGAGGGACATTTACTGACTTTTACGCGGCCCACGATGAGACAGGCATTCATCATGTTTACAAAACCTCATCAACACCTTCAAATCCGGCTGATGCGATTCTAACTGGACTTGATGCAATGTGCGATAAGTTTGGCATCCCAAAAAATGATATCAAGCGCGTTTCACATGGCACAACTGTTGGTACCAATGCGTTGATCCAACGCACGGGTGGCCGGGTGGCATTAGTAACAACCAAGGGTTTCCGCGATCTGCTAGAGATTGGACGCCAAACGCGTCCACACATGTATGACCTTCAAAAAGACTACCCTGCCCCGTTAGTTGATCGTGAATACAGGATAGAGCTGAACGAGCGAATTGGTGCTGCCGGTGAAATTGTCCGTGCGCCTAGCGCAGAAGATATCGACATTGCCATTGATGCAGTGATTAATGCGGGTGCTGACGCCTGTGCTATCGGGTTCGTCTTTTCGTTCCGAAACGATGAGCATGAACAACAGTTTGCCAATGCTTTGCGCAAGCGCGCACCTGGAATTGCCATTTCTGTTTCCTCCGAAGTTCAGCCAGAATTTCGCGAATATGAGCGTCTGTCCACAACCGTTCTAAACGCCTATCTACAACCAGTCATGTGGCATTATCTTGAGACCCTAGAGGCAGGCATTGCAATTCGAGCGCCCAATGCCAGTCTAGGGATCAACCAATCCAGTGGTGGCTTAATGTCCGTACGCCGTTCTCGCGAATTTCCAGTACGTACGGCACTATCAGGCCCCGCAGCAGGTGCAGTTGGTGCTGCACATGCAGCCCGCCAAACTAAACGAAACAAGATCATCACACTTGATATGGGCGGCACGAGTGCCGATGTTGCGCTAATACGTGATTACGAGGTTGATCTCGCCTTTGACCGTGATGTTGCTGAGTTCCCCATCCGAATGCCTTGTGTCGACGTTGAAACCGTAGGCGCAGGCGGTGGTTCGGTTGCATGGTTCGATCGCGATGGCCTGCTCAAAGCTGGCCCCAAGAGTGCCGGCGCTTACCCTGGCCCTGCCTGTTACGGCAATGGCGGAGATGAACCTACAACAACCGACGCCAACCTTTTACTTGGACGCCTATCGTCTCGCGGATTGTTAGATGGCGACATGGGTCTCAACCCTGAATTGTCACGCCAAGTATATACACCGATTGCAGACCAGCTTGGCTTTACCCCTGAAAAGACTGCCCAAGGGATGCTGGGAATTGTGGTGGCCAATATGGTACGCACAATACGCACCATTTCGGTCGAGCGCGGCCATGACCCACGTGACTTTGTACTAATGCCATTTGGTGGTGCGGGTCCACTTCATGCCCGCGACGTGGCCGTCAGTCTTGGTATGAAAGAAATGGTTGTGCCTGCAGCACCGGGTATCGTTTGCGCGCAAGGTCTTTTGGTTTCTGATCTCAAGGAAGACTTTGTCATCAGCCGTCGAATTGCATTAAATACTGAGGGCATCGTCATCCTTACCGAAGCCCTCGACAGATTGTATGTTAATGCGGTTAACTGGTTCGATAGTGAAAATGCTCCAACAGAGGGTCGTCAGGTCCGTCTAGTTTTAGATGCACGCTATATCGGTCAAAACTTTGAACTAGCCGTGCCGATTGCTGAAGGTGCACAGCTTTCGGGTAGCGATGTGCCGGATTTAGACGCAATGCAAAAAGCATTTTGTCGCGCGCACGAAAAGGCCTATGGCTATGCCAGCGAAAGTGACCCAGTAGAAATTGTCAACGTGCGCCTGTCCGCAAGCGCAAAACTATACAGATTCGAAGACAAAGCTACAATAAGTGGCGAACCCAGCATTCCAGAAGTACGTGACCGTCGTCAAGTGTATTTCAACGACGAATTCCCAGTTCTCGCAAAAATCTATAACCGTGCAGAAATGCGGCCAGGACAAATTGTTGAAGGCCCCGCAGTTCTTGAACAGATGGACACAACGACGCCCATCTATCCCGGTGATGTCGCTAATATGACGCCTGACGGGCATTTGATTATTACCATTGATCCAGAGGCCGTGACATGAACCATAAATCCACCGAACTTGACCCAATCCGTCTTGAAATTATAGCCAACGGCCTGCGTTCAATTGCTGACGAGTGCTTTGTAGCGCTGATGCGTTCGTCTTATTCGACCAACATCAAGGAACGTAAAGATCACTCGGTCGCGATCGTCGACAAAGCAGGCCGATTGGTTGTGCAAGCAGAGCTGACGCTACCCATTCACATCGCCTCAATGGGCGGTCTAATGAAATGCGTATTGGAAAAGTTTGGTGACGATATTCACGAAGGCGACATTTTTGTCGCCAATGACCCGCACACCGCAGGCGGCACCCACTTGCCCGATATCAACTACGCTATGCCAATTTTTATCGATGGCGAGATAGTGGCCTTTATTTGTAACATTGCCCACCACGCCGACATTGGCGGCATGGTTCCCGGCTCGATGGCGGGTGGTATGTCTGAGATTTATCAGGAAGGTCTCCGAATTCCAGTTGTACGCTTGTTTAACAAGGGCAAACTGCAGCAGGACATAATGGATATCCTATTGCTGAACGTTCGTGTGCCTGAAGAACGTGCTGGAGACCACAATGCTCAAATTGCATCTTGCCGTCTTGGTGAACGTCGCTTTAAAGAAGTGGTCTCTGTACAAAGCTTGCCAAGCGTTTTAACCGCTTTTGATGAGATCATTGCACGCACCAACAAGCGGATGCGCGATACAATCTCGCAAATTCCTGATGGCGTGTATGAATTTAAAGACTATTTAGATTCGGATGGGCTTGAGACATTTGATATTCCTATCTGCCTAAAGTTGAATGTAAATGGTGAAAAAATTCATTTGGATTTTGCAGGAACCAGTCCACAGGTCAAAGGTAACGTTAACACGACACTTAATGCAGTTCAGGCAAGTGTAAACTACGCCCTAATTGGTGCTCTCGATAGCGATATGCCGTCAAACCAAGGTGCGCTAGACGCCGTCGATATCAGTTGCAATGCTGGAACAATCCTGAATTGTGTATTTCCTGCACCAGTGGCCGCACGGGCTCACGTTTGCCAGCGCGTGATTGACATTACTCTCGGCGCCTTATCCAAAGCGATTCCTGATAAGGTAATTGCCGCAGCCAATGGCGCCAACACAACGGCTGTTTTTTCTGGTGTGGATCCACGAACAAATAAGCCTTATCTTTACTTTGAAACCATCGGTGGAGGCATGGGGGCAAGGGCAACCAAAGATGGTAAAGACGGCGTTCAGGTAGGGATCACCAATACCTCTAACTTGCCAGTTGAATCGATCGAACAAGAATACCCTCTCAGGGTCGAAGAATACGGATTTGTAGAAGACTCCGGCGGCGCGGGTAAGTTCCGTGGCGGAATGGGACTGCACCGAGTTTTAACACCAGTTGACCATGAATGTGTGTTCAATGGCGCAGGCGAACGGTTTCGTTATCAACCATGGGGCCTATTTGGAGGCAAATCCGGTGGCGCTGGTAAGTTTATGTTTGAGGATTCCGAAGGCAAACGCCGTTTGGACGATAAACCAAATGAGGTTGAAGTCAAACCCGGCACCAAGATCACGGTCGAAACACCTGGTGCAGGTGGCTATGGCAAGCCCTCAGATCGAGCGGCCGAAGCTATTGCAAAAGATGAGCAAAGCGGCAAATTTTCAAAAGATTATATCACTAAAAACTATGGCACGGGAGGCCAATAATCATGCGCGTATATTCTATGGTTCGACCCAAGAAACTTTCAATGATCCCAGATGCAATGGCCCGGGCAGAGAAACTTGGATATGAAGGAACAACGCTTTTGGAGTTAACAGTTCCACCAACATTGTCTGCAGCAGCAGGTGCAATGCTCACAAAAGATATCAAGATGATGTCAGGCGTTTTTGTTGCCTTTCCACGTAGCCCAATGGCCACGGCCTATGATGCGTGGTCACTGAATGAGTTGTCGAACGGTCGTTTCCAATTAGGTATCGGTAGCCAGATCAAAGCACATTTGACGCGCCGTTTTGGTATGAATTACGAGCCACCAATTCGCCGAATGAAGGACTATATCAATGCGCTAAATGCGATCTGGGATTGCTGGCAAAACGGAACCAAGCTAGACTATGACGGCATTTACTATAAGCACAACTTGATGATCCCGTATTACAACCCTGGTCCACTTGAAACCGGAAAGCCAGAGATACACCTCGCCGCAATCAACAAACTGATGTGCCGTCTCTGTGGCGAAGTCGCCAACGGCCATTTGCCTGGTGACCCAATCACTTGGAAATGGCACGAGGAGGTTATGCTACCAAACCTTGAGATCGGCCTTGAACGGTCTGGCCGAAAACTGAAAGATCTTGATCTTGGTGGTTACGGTTTTATAGGCTGCGCCACATCCACCGAAGGTCTGGACAGGGTTGCCAAGGGATTGAAAGAGCGTGTCGCTCTTTATGCTTCAACACCTGAGTACAAAGATATGCTAACTATGCATGGCTTTACGGTTACACAAGAGGACTTTGCCGCTCTAACTCGGGAAGGAAAATGGGAAGAGATGGGCAATCTTGTAAGCGACAAAATGCTTGAAGCTTATGCTGTGATTACCACACCCGAGGATCTGCCTGCAGCGCTCGCTAAACGCTACGGTGGCAAGGTTGATCGTATTCAAATTGATGAGACCTGGTTTGACGGCCTCACAGACGATCAGGTAAAAAACCTTATTTCTGAGATCAAGAAAATACCGAGTCATGAAGATGATTGAAACGTTCCTGGAAGATGCAGTAAACCGTGACTTTGCCGCAGAAGAGTGGGATCGCCTAGGCGCCCGTGCTCCTGACGAACTTGCGTTAGCTGAACTTGAACGGGAAGTCTCAGTTGGTGAATTGATCCTTCAGGCGCGAATGCGCGCAGGTCAATTTATCGCTCAAGGAGTGACACCGGGGGATCGGGTGATCGTGGCGCGACCAAATGTAATTGAGTTCGTTTACGATTATCTCGCGACACGTCTTTGCGGTGCTGTGCTGGTCAACCTTCCATGGTCAGCAGGCACTAGTATTACTGAGCTTGCAGAAATTCTGGATGCTAGGGTTGTAGTATTAACCGAACACTTAGTAGGCGACAATCCATTGTTTGACCAGTTGGGCGACCGCCGATTTCGTCCTGAAGAACCCGCTGCCATTGGCCCTAAACGCCCTATTCAACGGTTGGGTGATGAAATTGCCTGGCTAGCCTGCACATCCGGCACAACCGGCACGCCCAAAGCGGCGATACACACTGGGGCCACGTGGCAACGTCAAACAGAGGTATTTGCCCAGCATTTTAAACTGAACCGGGATGATCCCATTCTAGTCACCTCTCCTGTCGGACATGCGGTATCTTTACTGTTTGGCGTACGATTTTCTCTGCTACTCGATTCCCCAATGGTCTTAGTTTCACGCTGGAATATCGACACCGCTGTAACACTGATCGAACGCTATGGCTGCAAATTCACAGTTGCGCCAACGCCGTTCCTTGTTGACACCATCACTTATGCCGAACGGAACGGCAATGAACGCCTAAAAACTCTAAAGTTCTTTCCATCGGCTGGTGCACCTGTACCACGTACTCTTGTGAGGCGTGGGCTTGATGCTCTACCTGGATGTCAGGTTTGGTCCTATTTCGGCACCTCAGAGGCAGGGGCGGTGACGGCCATGCCGCTTGATGCTGAGATGGCCGAACGTCTAGATACTGATGGCACCGCGTTACCCGGCACCAAAACTCGCGTGATCGACGGTGAACTTCAGCTCTTCAGTCCGGAGCAGATGATGAAAGGCTACTGGAGTGGTGATCCCAACGGACATTTGCACGATGATGGCTGGTATCAAACGGGCGATGCCTGCGAACAGCGCCCAGACAACTATATCAAAATGATTGGGCGGGCAAAAGACATCATCCTGCGCGGTGGCGAAAACATTTCACCTCTTGAGATCGAAAATACACTTCTCAGCCACGAAAACGTCGATGACATTGCAATTGTCGGTTTTCCAGACGATCGCCTGGGATCACGAATTGCTGCGGTTGTTGTCGCTAAGGGAGAAATAAACTTAAATGATTTGCGCCAACATTGCGAAGACATTGGCCTAGACAAAGCCAAATGGCCAGAGTACATGATTGAAATTGACAAAATTCCACTATCTGCGATTGGCAAAGTTCAACGTGGTGCGCTTGAGGACCATGTCTGGGGGATCTTCAAGCAAGCGAACCAAGAGGGAATGTCCTGAGATGACTATGCGTCACAACAATCTGAGCGTCTCCGACGTTCAAGAGGCTATAAGCCAGTCGGCTTTCCATCAGCTCTATAATCCAGAGGTGCTGGAGGTCGATAACGAAAAAGCCATGCTGAGGTTGCGAGTGTCAATGTGTGACACATTCGAACGCCAACCGGGCACGGGGCAATGGCATGGTGGTATTCTAGCGTCATTAGTTGATATTGCAGCCTGCTATGCCCTCTTACTTGTAGCAGAAGGGCCAGTACTGACGTTGAATTTCAACACCAACTTCCTACGCCTCACAGTCTCCCAAAATCTTATTGTCACCGCAAAGGTAAGTCGTGTTGGTCGGACTGTGAGCTTTATTGACGTCGACATCATCGACGACGCCAACCAAACCGTTGTGACTGGGAATGCATGCTATACAATCCGTCCTGAAAAGACTTTACTTTGATCCGAAAGGCCAAAATATGACTACGTATTCCAAAAAAATGAACATTGCTATCATAGGTGGAACAGGTGCGCTTGGCTCAGGGCTTGCTTTGCGTTGGGCACGGGCTGGCCACAATATCACAATAGGGTCCCGTGAGGCTAGCCGTGCAACTCAGATTGCTGAACAGCTTTCCAAAAAATCTGGAATTGAGATTTTTGGTTTGGACAACCCGTCTGCAGCAGAGTTTGCTGAGTTAGTCGTAATGGCTGTCCCTTACGCCAGCCAGAAGACAACGCTCAAAGCCATCAAATCGCACCTAGACGGCAAGATTTTTATTGATGTGACCGTACCATTGATGCCACCAAAAGTACGTACTGTGCAATTGCCCGAAGGTGGGTCGGTTGCAAAAGGTGTTCAAAAGGAGCTAGGCGATACGGTCCGTGTGGTTTCGGCGTTCCAAAACGTAGCTGCCACACATTTAAACGACCTTACTCACAAAATCGATTGCGATGTTCTTGTTTGCGGCAACGACAAAGACGCCCGCACAACCGTGATCAAACTAGCAGAAGACGCCAACATGAAAGCATGGCATGCAGGTCGTATCGACAATTCTGCCGTCGCAGAAGCTCTAACCTCAATTTTGATTTTCATAAACGGCAGCTACAAGATTGACGGTGCTGGCATCCGAATTGTTGGTGAACCACACACCTCGGACAATTAAGGAAAAGGGGCTGAATGTCTGAAAGTATATTAATGACTGCATTAAAGAATTTTCCACTTGTGTGCGCTGGTGATGATCTTTGTGAATTGGTCGCGCAAGGCCTGGCCTGTGATGCTATACATCTGCAATTTGGAGATATTCTCGTTGTTGCTCAGAAGGTTGTGTCAAAAGCTGAAGGTAGGATAGTAAATCTTAATACGGTCAAGCCCAGTGCTGAGGCGTTAGAACTAGCAAAAGAAACGCAAAAAGACCCCCGCCTGGTGGAACTTATCTTGTTAGAAAGCAAATCTATCATCCGCAAGAAAACCGGCGTCATAATTGTTGAACACAATCGCGGTTGGATCATGGCCAACGCGGGTATTGACGCATCAAACGTTGATTCACTAGACACCGAGCAGAATGTGCTATTGCTCCCACTGGATCCCGAAAAAAGCGCGGCCGACCTGCGTGAGGGTTTAATGCGCCGTTTTGGAGTTGATGTTGCCGTAGTAATTTCTGACAGTTTTGGCCGACCATGGCGGGTTGGAACAACTGGGGTGGCAATTGGAGCAGCTGGCTTGCCAAGCCTTTGGGATCGCCGAGGGGAAACAGATTTATTTGGACGCGAATTGCAGGTTACACAACAGGCAATTGGAGATGAAGTTGCAACCGCTGCCTCTCTATTGCAGGGGCAAACTTCTGAAGGACGTCCCGTTGTTCACCTCCGAGGGCTTAATTTCAGAGAATTTAATACAGCGTATCACCGGCCTGCATCCGATCTGATCCGCGATATCTCTGAGGACATGTTCAGATGACCGGTAAGGTCATCACGCTATCAGGTGGCGTTGGTGGAGCCAAGCTGGTGCTGGGTCTGTCCCATATTGTCATGGGTGGCGATCTGGTTGTAGCCTGCAATACCGGCGACGACTTTGATCATCTAGGCTTACGTGTCTGCCCCGACATCGATTCCATACTCTATTCGTTATCGGGTCTATCTGATCAGCAACGTGGTTGGGGACGTCGCGACGAAACATGGACATTTATGTCCGCACTGGGTGATTTAAAGGCGCCAATCTGGTTCAATCTCGGCGATGGCGATCTCGCAACACATGTGTTTCGCAGTGATCTACTGCGTCAGGGGCAACTCTTGGGTGCTGTAACTGCTGAACTCGCATTACGTCTTGGGATTACCGCAACCATCTGCCCAATGAGCGATGATCCTGTGGCCACTATCGTCCAAACACCCGAAGGCGAATTGGCTTTTCAGCACTACTTTGTGCGTGAACAATGCAAGCCCTCCGTAACTGGCTTTCGCTTTGAAGGGCTCAACGCTGCAAGTCTAAACGGCACCGTTGCAGATGCCCTAAACGATAATCCAAGGGCTATCATCATCGCCCCATCCAATCCCTATGTCAGTGTTGATCCAATCCTGCATATTCCAGGAATGATGGATGCCCTTATTGCGGCTGATGCACCAATCGTCGCAGTTTCTCCAATCGTTGGAGGACAAGCTCTCAAAGGCCCCGCCGCAAAAATGATGGCGGAATTGGGCATAGATGTTTCAGTGCTTGGCATTGCGCGGCATTACCATGAGCTTTTGGACGGACTGATTATCGACCAAATAGATGCGAACCTAGCACCAAAAATCGAGGCCATGGGCCTGAAAGTTCATGTGACGCAAACAATCATGTCCGATCTTAAATCGCGCATTGATTTAGCCAGTGCTACACTTGCATTCACGAATGAGCTTGCACAATGACTGATGTTGTGATCCCTGTGAAAAGCCTCATGGAAGCAAAGAGTCGCCTGCAATGGATTCTCAGCCCCTCTGAACGTGCAAATCTAGTGCTGGCTATGCTACGTGGTATACTAAGTTGCCTTCAAACTATTGATCTAGGAAATATTTGGCTCGTGTCCTCTGATGATGAAGTCCTCGACGAAGGCAATAGATTGGGCGCACGGCCTCTCCAAGAAGAATTCGCAGCGGGTTATAATCAGGCCGTTTTGACTGGTTTACGAGCTGTTGCACACCGCCATTCAGCACTAGTACTGCCTGCTGATTTACCTTTTCTGAAACAATCAGAAGTCACCAAAATGATTGCACCAGTTGGTCACGAAGCCCCCTTGATCCGCATCGCCCCTGATGAAAAAAAGCAAGGTACAAATAGTTTGTTTTTGTCTTCTCCTGACCTGATTAAACCAGCATTTGGACACAACAGTTTCTTTAATCACCTGTTCGCTGCTAACAGCGCAGGTATTGTTGCAAGGACCATGCTATTGCCAAGTCTCGCGTTCGATGTAGACACCCCCAATGATCTCATCGCATTTGAAGCGCAGAACAACTCAGGTTCAGCCTCCAATTTTCACAAATCCATTTCGTTTGGCTTTGCGTCTGAAAAAGAGTCCAAAGGCGTTATCATATGACATACATGACCAATCCTGAGCCACTTGAGAACGTACTCTCCAAAGAAGACGCCCAAAAATTGTTGGAGGTACCAGACGTCGATCTACTTGACCGTGCTTCGCAAATACGAGATCTAGGACACGGGCGGTTGATCAGCTATTCCCGCAAAGTTTTTATTCCTCTGACCGAACTATGCCGTGATGTTTGTCACTATTGCACATTCGCCAAAGCCCCTAAGAAAATCGCCGCACCTTTTTTGAGTGCTGCACAGGTCTTGGAAATCGCGCGCGCTGGCAAGGCAGCTGGCTGCAAAGAAGCCCTTTTTACCCTCGGAGATAAACCAGAACTGCGCTACGCCATCGTCCGCGAAGCACTTGCCAAAATGGGTTATGATACTACGCTAGACTATTTGCGTGCTATGGCTGAACTGGTTTTAAAGGAAACCGGCCTTTTACCGCACCTGAACCCCGGCATTATGACCGCAGATGAGATGGCCACTTTGCGTGAATTCTCAGTATCGATGGGCATAATGCTCGAAAATGTCTCAACAAGGCTCAGTCAACGTGGCAACTGCCATTTTGGTTCCCCAGACAAAGATCCAGCTCTGCGCCTCAAAATGATAAGGCAGGCCGGTGAGTTGAACATCCCCTTTACTAGCGGTATTCTAATAGGGATTGGGGAGTCCCGTGCTGAGAGGATCGACAGCCTGCTAGCATTACGAGATCTGCACAGCTACCACGGCCACATTCAAGAGATAATCATCCAAAACTTCCGCGCTAAAATGGGCACCAAGATGGCCAACGCGCCGGAGCCTAATCTGGCTGATCTACATTGGACAATTGCTGTTGCACGTATCATCTTCGGACCGCATATGTCGATCCAAGCCCCACCAAACCTGTCAAACGGTGGTGAGGGGTTGATCGCGGCGGGGATCAATGACTGGGGTGGTATATCCCCTGTTACTCCTGATCACGTGAACCCTGAAGCCCCGTGGCCACACCTTGATACATTGGCCCGTGACACGGCAGAATGCGAAAAAATTCTTGTAGAGCGTTTGAGTGTCTATCCTTCCTATACCCACAACAGTACGCGCTGGCTGGACAAAAGTTTGCATAAACCAGTCTTAGACTTAATAGACGCCGACGGGCTCGCCCGCAGAGATATGTGGGCACCTGGTGATTCATCACATGACCTGCCACCCTTGCCCCTGACCCCAGGATTTATAAAAGACCTTACTTTGTCCCGCATTCTGACACGCGCCGAGATTGGTCATGATCTGACCGTTGCGGAGATTTGCCGACTGTTCGCCGCCCGTGACGGTGAGGTTCATGAGGTCATGCAAGCTGCTGATGATGTGCGCAAACAGGTCAGTGGTGATAGCGTCAGTTACGTAGTGACCCGCAACATCAACTACACCAACATTTGTTATTTCAAATGTAAATTTTGTGCTTTTTCCAAAGGTAAGACCCACGAAAGCCTACGCGGAAAGCCTTATAATCTAGGAGTGGATGTCGTTTTGGAGCGAGCACGTGAAGCTTGGGACAGAGGTGCTGTCGAGGTCTGTCTTCAAGGCGGCATTCATCCCGAGTACACAGGCCAAACCTATCTGGACATCCTGCGCGCAATCAAAACAGATCTTCCGAATATGCACGTCCATGCATTTTCGCCACTAGAGGTGCATCAGGGTGCGGCAACTCTGGGTATACCTGTAGCCGAATTTATCGCACAATTGATTGATTCAGGGTTGGGCAGCTTACCCGGGACGGCAGCCGAAATCCTTGATGATGAAGTGCGCCGGGATCTGTGCCATGACAAAATCAACACTGCCGAATGGTTTGACGTAGTCGATGCAGCACATAAACAGGGCTTAAAAACCACTGCTACGATCATGTTTGGTCATATAGACCGTCCTGTGCATTGGGCGCGACATCTATTACGCCTGCGCGAACAACAAATAAGAACTGGCGGCTTCACGGAATTTGTGCCCCTGCCTTTTGTCCATATGGAGTCACCTATCTACTTGAAAGAGGGATCGCGCAAAGGCCCAACTTGGCGCGAGTCTGTTTTAATGCACTCGATTGCCCGTCTGGCCTTGAATCCACATATACCAAACATTCAGGCCTCTTGGGTAAAACTGGGTCCCGACGGAATTGCAGCCTGCCTTTCTGCAGGTGTAAATGATATTGGTGGAACTTTGATGAATGAAACAATTACCCGTTCAGCAGGCGCAGAACACGGGCAGGAAATGACTCCTTTGGCGATGGAGAGCTTACTTTACAAAGCAGGTCGCCCATCGCGTCAGCGGACAACACTATACGGCACAGCATCAAACGAACGGCGCAGCGCATCTCTTGTATGAAGACAATCCATTATAATAAAAAATGACTTTTTAATCTGGGTGAATATTTCTTGGTTTTTATGCAACGTTAGCCTACCAAATTTGGCAACCATGTCGCAATACTAGGGAACACAATGATCATCATTATACCAACTATAAATAGGGCCACGAAAGGCCATGTCGCCCGGTAGACATCGCTGATGCTCATTTCTGGCACCACAGCCTTGAACGCGAACAAAGTGTATCCAAACGGCGGAGTAATCGCACCTAGTGTTATGTTCACAAGGAACAGCAGCCAGAACCACACAGGATCAAACTCAAGTGCATTGACGACTGGTTGATAAATTGGAATAGTCAGTAAGATCACCGCAATCGTGTCTATAAACATACACAAAATGAACGGTACGGCCAACATGATTAGCAACATAATTATCGGCGCGTATCCCAAATTTACGACTAGATTGACTAGTTGGCTGGTGGCACCTGTGAAAGCCAAAAGCTGTGTGAACATCTTGGACATTGCCATGATCACAAGGATCATTGCAGATACGGTAACCGCAGCCAGCAGCGAGGCCCAGATCATCTTGATAGACAGTTTGCGATAGATGGCTGCAGTGATAAGAGAACCCACCACACCCGTAGCAGCTGATTCCGATGGTGTGGCGATACCCAACATGATGAAGCCCATGACCGAGAACATTACAATCATGAATGGCAGGGTCTTAACGATTGCGATCATTTTATCCCCGTTTGTGACCTCACCTCGTTCTCCCGTCACGTTTTCCGGCGCAAGCGATGAATTAATCGCAATGCGAACGAACGTGTATACTAGAAAGATGCCTCCAATCAAAAGGCCTGGAATGACCCCAGCGATCAACAGCTTAGCAATCGACACATCAGCAAGTGAGCCAACGATAATGGCTAACAAGCTTGGCGGAATAATTGGCGCAAGGCTTGCGCCACCAATAATCAAGCCAGCGGCAATACCGCGATCGTATCCTCGCTCTTGCATTCCAGGCATGATTGCACGACCCAACATTGCTGCAACTGCCATAGCAACGCCTGATAATGCGCCAAATACTGCAGACAGTACGACAACAAGTACATACTGACGCCCTTTGACCTTTCCGACCAGTTTGTCGATTGAATCAAATAAGACATCCATTGTGCCTGATCGGAACAAAAGCTCGCCCATCAAAATAAATAATGGAATAGAGGCTAGAGATGTTGTAGTTGCAGTGTCTAGAATCGAGTTTGCGAACATCGGAAAACCTGCAGGTCCAATAATAAAGTAAATACCAATCAGAATCGCGCCAAGAAACGCTAGATAAATCGGTGCACCGGATAAAAACAATGCGAAGAGAATAAAAATCCCTGAGATGAGTATCGTATACCATTCCATTAGTTTGATTACTCCCCTGCTGAACCATCAACGCGATGAGATGGTGAGACGTATAACAAGAGATAGCCTGCACTTACAGCAAATCCAAATGTTATAAACGACGAAACCCACCACTGGGGAATTGGAACAATAGCAAGCGTTTCAATTCCGCGTGTAAACTGTCGTATGTTTTCTTGAAGACTGATCCAGGCTGATAAAGCTAGAACAAAAAACCCTAACAAACTTATTGCAACATGTGCCGCATTTGCAATTGATCTTGGAGCAATATCAACAAGAATCGTTACAGCAACATGTGCCTTGTCTTTTGTCACTTTTGGTAGCGCCAAAAATACAGTCGCGCATAATCCGTAGGATACAAAATCGCTAGCCCAAGCAGTCGGTAAATTGAATACATAACGCGTGATTACTTCGTAAACATAAGAACACACAATCATAGAAAGGCCAATCGCAGCAAGAACGGCAGCTGTATTTGTGATTATGTTTAGCAGCTTAGCGGTTACATTAACAAAGCTATTCATATCAATACCTCGTCTGGTTGTGGCAAACTTAAATAGAATAAAAAAATTAATGGCCCGGCACAGATATACGCCGGACCCTAACTCTCAATGCCTTACATGCCTTTTCCTGCAACGAAATCGCGGAAAGCTTCACCGTCCGCACCTGAAGCTTCAACCGCAACTTCCATTGCACGATCGGCGAACAACGCATTTGCTTCTTCCAGAGAATATCCGATTGATGTAGTTTTTGCACCACCAGCTTCCATAGCTGCCGTTTCTTCGGTCAACAGGTTATTGAAGACACCGATGGTATCTTGCTCTAGCTTGTGACCTGCTTCCAATAACATCTTCTGTGTCTCATTGTCCAAGTTGCTCCAGCGATCAAGGTTCATCATGATCAGGTAGGACACTGTACCAAACGCAGGTTCTGCAAGATATGGCACCACCTCGTGGAACTTGAAGCCAACTGCACCAACAGTAGGCCAAACCAGCCCATCAATTACACCTTTTTCAGCTGCCGAGTACAACTCGCCAAAAGGAACAACAACAGCTGTACCACCAAGTGAACCCACAATCTTATTATAAGATGGCAGAGCACGGATTTTCATACCATCAAGACGCGCATCTGCATCCATGGGCTCACGCAGGAAGAACCTGAAGCCCGTTGTCGCTGTTGGTATGGACAGGACTTTCAAACCTTGAGTTTCCTGATAGTGCGCATCAACCCAATCCCAAATGCCAGTATCGCGACGCTTTTCAATGTCGCCATCAACAGCATCAACAGCAGCACCGATACCGGTTTCGCCAGTGTGATAGAGACCATGTGTATAGATGATGTCGAAAACACCCGCTGCAACTGGCTGAAGCTGTTTACCTGCTGGAACTACTTCAGGTCCATTTGGTGTGATAGTAATATCGCCACCAGACATTTCAGTCACCAAGTCAATATAACCATAAGCCATATTTGCTGTGCCCGAGTGGTTACCACCCCAAGCTGTTAACATTCGCATATCTTCAGCAACTGCAAGTGACGCAGAAGCAGTCAGCCCCACTATTGCAGCAACAATTTTTTTTGTAAACGATGTCATTTTACTTCTCCCCTTTTTTGATTTCTCATTTCAGAAGGCTCACTAATAAGTTCACTTTCTGGCAATTTTATCTCCCTTGCACAAAAATTATGGAGTATACCTCCTAATATGTCGAATCAATTTTTTTTTTCTTATTAATTACTTGATAATAAATAAAATTTTAGCCCACTTTGACCAAGCGAATCTCATTAGAATTGACCTCCATTAAGATAATTCGAATCACTTAACAAAAACTCATCTAGATCTTAGATTTTTCGCATTTATTATTTATCCCTCACACACAATAATATTTTATCAATTCATCAGAATATTATTCATGCATTTACCATCAGATGAAAAACTCAAAAATCTTTCATAACAAAAACTGTTATCTCAGTACTCGCAACCTGGGGCACTATAACCATTTTGACGGCACTAAAAGTTACACCTGCTTTGCAGCAAAATATTAACCAAAAAAGATCTACAGAATTTTACATCCAAGTGGAAGAATGCCTAATTCTAAATGTTCAAAAGTCGATGGCGCAGAGGAAATATTTGTAAATAATCACGCCTTAGGCAATGTACTGGAAGAGGCCAAGCGCCTAGAATTTGATTGCATTGTCATGGCATCTCACCAGACAGCTGCAAATGATTTTTTTAGATGTTAGTAACATAACATACACTCAGATGGGCGCAATACTTTGCACTCATCCTTATCTAATCCCTTATTATATGGACGTAACTGCAAGACAAAACTATGATTCAGTTAACTCTTTCCAATGCTACCGCAATACCCTGCCCAACGCCAACACACATCATTGCGAGTGCTCTTCGCCCACCATTCAGGCTAAGTTCAAGCGCAGCTGACCCAGTTATACGAGCACCGGACATTCCCAATGGATGGCCCAAAGCGATGGCTCCTCCGTTTGGATTTACGCGCGGATCCTCATCAGAGATTCCTAGATCACGAAGGGTTGCAAGTCCTTGACTTGCAAATGCTTCGTTGAGTTCAATAACATCGAAGTCCGCCTGAGTAAGTCCCAACCTCAAAAAAAGCTTCTTTGTTGCTGGTGCTGGGCCAAATCCCATTATTTTAGGAGCAACTCCGGTGGTAGCACCGCCCAAAATTTTGGCTATTGGTGTAAGCCCATGTTCCGCAGTGGCCGCAGCACTCGCTAGTATCAACGCCGCTGCCCCATCATTAACTCCACTTGCATTGCCAGCGGTGATAGTCCCATCCGATCGAACAAATCCCTTGAGATTGGCCAAAGCTTCGGTAGTAGTTTGAGGGCGAGGATGTTCGTCAGAATCAACAAAAAAAGGGGCTCCCCGCCGTTGTGGTATCTTTACCGGGACGATCTCTTTTGCAAGCCGTAAGTTGGCCATTGCAACACCAGCTTTCTGTTGGGATCGAAATGCAAATGCATCCTGATCTTCACGTGAAATTTTAAAATCATCAGCCACATTTTCAGCAGTTTCAGGCATGCTATCCACGCCATATTGTTCAGACATCAGCGGATTGATAAACCGCCAGCCGATTGTAGTATCATACAACTCATTCGTGCGCGAAAAGGCCTGCGTAGTTTTAGGCAACACAAAAGGCGCACGCGACATACTCTCAACGCCACCAGCAATAACCAAATTCATCTCGCCTGCTTTAATCGCGCGGGCGCCAGTGATAATAGCATCCATTCCAGAACCGCAAAGTCGGTTCATCGTTGTTCCCGGCACCGTGACGGGAAATCCTGCAAGTAAAAGAGACATACGCGCAACGTTCCTGTTGTCTTCGCCAGCCTGATTGGCACATCCAAGGATTACTTCGTCTATAGCCGCAAGATCAAGGGACGGGTTACGATCTACTAACGCCTTAAGCGGCAACGCCCCAAGATCATCAGTACGAATGGACGACAACCCGCCGCCATAGCGCCCAATGGGTGTGCGAATGTAGTCGCAGATAAAAACATCGACCATCAGCTTAGATCCGGCACTGTGAGGTCTGCAACATCGCCATTGATATGAAGCGTAGCCCCGGTGAGAGATTGCAATTCATCAAACGATAGTTTGGGCAGTTTTTCGCGTAGAAGGAACCGCCCGTTATCGATATCCACAACAGCAAGAGATGTATAAACCCTAGTAATGCATCCAACCCCAGTCAATGGAAACGTACACTTCTCCACTAGTTTGGGCTTGCCGTCTTTCGTGGTGTGATCCGTGATAACGGCAACTTGCTTGGCCCCATGAACAAGGTCCATCGCGCCACCAACAGCAGGTACACCTTTAGAGCCAACACGCCAATTGGCAAGATCACCGTTTTGCGCAACCTGATATGCACCCAGTACCGCAAGATCTAAATGACCACCACGCACCATCGCAAAGCTATCCGCATGATGAAAAAATGAAGCACCAGCGCTCAGTGTGATCGCCTTCTTGCCCGCATTGATCAAATCCCAATCTTCTTCCCCCTCTGCAGGCGCGGCCCCAAACCCTAACACACCATTTTCGGTGTGATAGGTAATGTGTCGACCTTCAGGTTGAAATTTAGCAATCAATTCAGGGATGCCAATACCAAGGTTTACGTAGGCATTATCCTGAATGTCCTGTGCTGCGCGCCAAGCGATCTGCGGGTTTCTAAGCTTTTCCCAAGTCATGCGTATTCTACTCCCGTACGGATCAACAATTCTTCTTGTTGCGGGTCGGGGACTTCCACGACGCCATCAACGAAGAGTCCCGGGGTAACGACCTCTTCAGGATCTATCCCACCGGCATTTATGATTTTTGATACTTGCACAATGGTCTTTCGAGCCGCCATACACATCAGTGGATTGAAATTGCGCCCCGCAAGCCGATAAGTCAAATTACCATATGTGTCGCCAAGCGCACCTTTGACGAAGGCAAAATCCGCTTTTAGCCAGTGTTCAAGTACGTAGGGCTTGCCATCAAATTCCTGAACCTGCTTGCCAGCCGCCAGTTCTGTACCATAGCTTGCAGGAGTAAAAAATGCAGGGATACCTGCGCCTGCAGCACGAATACGCTCTGCAAGTGTGCCTTGCGGGACCAGTTCCAGTGCAATCTCTCCAGCAAGATACTTGTCAGTGAACGCCCGCGGATCAGACGAACGTGGAAATGAGCAGATCATCTTTGCAACCATGCCCGCGTCAATCATTGCGGCAATGCCGATCTTGCCATTACCCGCATTATTATTAATGACCGTGAGTTTTGCCGGGCTTCCAGTTGCCTTATAACGATCAATCAATGCGTGGATCAGATCAATTGGAGCTCCCGATCCACCAAATCCACCAATCATAAGAACTGCATTATCCGAGACGTCAGCGACCGCAGCTTCAAGAGTTGATATTGTCTTGTCCATTAGGTGCCATCCGTTCCTATATTAGTAGCAATCATAATATAGACCTAATTGTGCGCAGACCATCCAATGTAACCTGACAAAGATGATCGATTTCAGATTGAGTCATGGGGGTCGAAAGCAACCCTGAACATGTTTCAATCATGATAAGGCCATTGTTAAAGAAGTGGTCCAACAGTGCGGACACACACTTTTGCTCATGAGGGCCAACAAATGCATTACGATAGGTCGTTGGGGCAACTTCTTTCAGGTGAATTCGGAACATGGAACCACGCCCTGTTACACATGCTGGTACATCCGCGATCTTGATCGCCTCTGCGATCCCTGCCCGTGTGCAGTCTGCTAAAGTATTCAGTTTCACTACGGCGGCATTGTCAAAGTGCTCCATCGCTATGGATCCCGCAGTCAAGGTAATTGGGTTTGCACTGAAGGTGCCGTAATGCGGGAATGGAGCTGGCCCATTAAGCGGATTCATTACATCTAGTACAGCCGCGCGACCAGCCAGTGCACCAACAGGGAATCCTCCACCAATCATTTTACCCAATGCCGTTAAATCAGGGCTGACGTCATAGGCATACTGCGCTCCAGAAAACTCGGTGCGGAAGGTAATGACTTCATCAAAGATTAACAATGCTCCATTGCTGGTCGCCCAGCTTCTCAACGCTTTCACAAAGGCCTCGGTTGCGGGTATCACTCCAATGCGATGCGGTAAAAGATCCAATAGTACGCCAGCGATCTTATCTTTGTGTTGGTCCAGAATGGCAATTGCACGCTCTGGCTCATTGAACGGAATGACGATCACATCATCTAGTGCGGATTGTGGTGTTCCTTGCGATACTGGAACGCTTGTAGGTGCGTTGGCGTCACCCCAGTTGGCGGGCTTCGATGTTTGGCTTACTTCCGCATAATCATAAAGGCCATGATAGGACCCTTCGACCTTGGCTATCTTTGCACGCCCTGAATAGGCACGCGCTGCCTTGAGGCAGCTCATGACGGCCTCGGTACCAGAATTCACGAACCGGAGTTTTTCAAAGCTCGGATTTCTTGCAACCAATTGATCCGCGTAATCAACCTCGATTTCTGTTCCAATGGAAAACGCCGTCCCATTGGCTAGTTGTTTTTGCACGCCTTCGACTATTGGCTGATATGCATGGCCATGAATTAATGAAGCAACATTATTGGCAAAGTCGATACGTTGGACGCCTTCAATATCCGTAACAATGCAGCCTTCACCTTTTTGGGCATACACTGGATGGGGTTTGCGAAGGATCGTATTTCGGCTGCACCCACCGGGCATAACCTTCTTTGCACGTTCATATAACTCAGCGCTTTTGGTAAGTTCGTTCATCCTAGTTTTCCGGTGCTTCTTTGATCAGATATTTCAGCTTGCCTTCAACGCCATCCCATTTGGTGGCATCAGGTAGAGGGTCTTTCTGATCAGTGATTTGCAGCCAGATCTGGCTCAACTCTTCGTTAATTTCAAGAAAATGTTTCTTATCTTCTGGAAGATCATCTTCATTAAAGATAGCTCCTGCTGGGCAAGCTTCGACACAGTCATCACAATCAATACACTCATCAGGATTGATAACAAGAAAGTTAGCGCCTTCATAAAAGCAATCTACAGGACATACATCCACACAATCGGTATATTTGCATTGAATACAATTGTCGGTGACGACATAGGTCATAAAGTGGGTCCTCTGTTTGGCCGACAGTGATGCAAATGGCCACTGCCGGGCATAATTTATTCTGCAGCAACTGCCGAAATGGCTGGAATGTCGTACATTGAGTAAAGTTCGGCTTCGTCCACGATGACGCGATCGTCATAGCCGCTGAACCAGATAGCTTCCGGGTTACGCCCAACTATTGTGACCTTAGCTCGGTTCGAGGCATCAGCAGCACCACGCAGAAGCTTGAATACCACCACGCCGTTTTCGCCACCTTTGACACCTGGAACAGGCTCATTTGTGACTGCAGCAACTTCTGTTTTACCTTTGTAATGAGTGATCGAAAGACGCGCGTGGGCTTCAACACCGGATAAGCCCTGCTGGGATTCATTCAATATTTGCCAAGCGCGCTCGATTGGCACATTAAAAGCTTTATGGCCGACGATATCTCGACCACAGAAAAAATAGTGGTTTTCGATTCCGTTGCGCCTCATCTCCCGCTGAAGAATACGCAGCGCTTCAGGATCATCATTGATACCAGCAATAATCGGTGACTGGTTATCAAGGTTGATCCAAGCACGGTTGCCGAACGCTTGAACAGCGGCCAGCGCATCTGGATGCCAGACCAAACCACCTTGCGGGTCGTCGATGAATTCACCGTCGGGTCCCTTCAGCAGTACTTCATCCGGGTGGTTAAAGTGCACCATCATACGCAGGTTGACCCGCGGATAGACATTATGAAACGTATCTAACATTGCAAAGAACGTCTCGTCGAATCTCTTGGGATGGAACGCCATCTCTTTGGTGCCAATCCGGATGTTTTCAATCCCAGCCTGAGCCAAAGCTGCCAGCCACTGAGCAATGTTCTTATTACCAAGAACCATCGGATCACCACCAGACATCAGGATTTCACGAAGACGCTCGCGGTTTGTTTCCGGATGACGTCCACCATTTTCAGCAACAATGCGGTTATGCTCAGTGATGTAGTCAACAATATCTTTTATCTGCGCCAAACCCTTTGCAGCGACAGTTCCGTCCGCACGAGTGATCTCTTTCTTTGCAATCAGTTCTTCACGATAGCAGAACCGACAATGGGCTGAACATGTTGACGCTACATAAATTAGCCCCAATTCATATTTATGAATCAAACCCTCAACAGGGCTGTAAGTCATCTGCTTTCCAGGGTCTTCAGCGCCATCAAGGTCGTAGGTTTCCTTGGGGCTCGCTTTAACCAAGGTCTGGATTGCCAGTGAATTTTTCGCCTGCTCAAAGTAATGCCGTGTAATTTTAACGGGCATACGCGCCTGAACGTCGCGTTTAGTTCCATCAAGCGCTTTAACGGCGTCCAGCTCATCTTGTGAATAGAAACCTTGCATGTCTTGTGGGACAGTTCCCGCCATGAATTTTTTAAGACCTGTGATGATGTCACGGTCATATTTGCCATTCTGTACAGTCGCCAGAAAGGCGGCCTCTTTTTCAGATGGGGAATATTTTTCTTTTGGGGTCATCTTAAATATCCTTCAAACAATAGCAATTCGGATCATGTCCTGAGCCGGAGAATAATAAAATTATTATAGGTATAGACTGCATCTCACAAACGTTGATTTGTTATGGACTCATGATAATAACTCATACTAAAACTACTATAGGGTACGAAAAGCGCCATATGCGTGCTAAAATAGAATGCAAATGACAAATCAAAGGGCATAACATGATTTCCTCACAACGACGTTACATACCTTCAATGGCAGCAATACGTAGCTTCGAAGCCGCTGCTCGACATCAAAGTTTTACCCTCGCGGCTAGTGAGCTAAACTTAACGCAAAGTGCTGTGAGCAGGCAAGTCAAGGAAATGGAACATATAGTCGGCGCACAGCTTTTCAGGCGCACTGGGCGCGAAGTTATCCTAACCCGAGCAGGCACGCGACTGGCCTCTGACCTTAGCAGTGAGCTCGACAACATTAGCAGCGTAATGATGCGCGCGGTTTCAGCAGGGAATATGAACTCAACTTTGCGTGTAGCCACGTTACCAACATTCGCAACACTCTGGCTCATCCCACGCCTACCCGGTTTTTTCAAAAAACATCCCGACATCGAGATCAGCTTTTCAACACGCTTGGAACCATTCGATCTGGCAGAAGAAAACTTCGATCTTGCTATCCATTTTGGACAGAAAAACTGGCCAAACACGCAAATGCGAAAGTTTTTTTCCGAACGCATGATACCAGTTGCGTCACCCGAATTCGTCCATCTGCAGAAAATCCAAACCATCAAGGACGCTAAAAAAGCACCACTCTTGCACACCTCATCGCGACCTACGGCTTGGCAAGACTACCTTGAGAAGGTTGGATTCGAAGGACGCCCCTATTTGACTGGGCGGTATTTTGATCAGTTTTCAATGGTGATTTCGGCTGTTCAGGCATCGCTTGGAATTGGGCTGTTGCCTAAGTATTTGGTTGAAAGAGAGATTTCCGAAGGACAACTCATCATGATTGACGACGACGAACTAGTGACTGCAAACAGTTATTATTGCGTTACACCAATTGATCAAGAGGACGAAAATGTCGAAAGCTTCTGCCAATGGATGATCGAGGAGGCTTCACACCTGTCAATGTAAGATGGCGGTGTCGACTGACTTAGTAGATCAAGCATCAGGTTTTGCAAATGGGCGAGGATTAGATTCGATCAGCTTTATTAATGAAATTGCGCATGTAACCATTCATTAAAAATAAGGGCAGTTGTTTGTTTTTCTTTTCTTACATCTTTCTTAACTAGGTAATGTGATTGTCCAAGGGGAACCCGATCACCTACAATACTAATGTTCTGCCCTGAACTGAGAGCCCTTAATGCAAATCGTTCAATAACTACAGCGCGACCAAGATCGTTAGCTACCAATTCACAAGCTGCAACCGATGTATCAACTATTAAACGCGTAGATTTTACTTCATGTTTTAAGTCAAATTCTGCCATATAACGTGTCCAATGATCATCAAAGCCCAAGATATGTATTGGATTTATTTTTTCCAAATCAGCAATAGAATGAATATTTTCTTTTGTTTTCAAACTACAAATTGGTACAATAAATTCATCTGCAAGTTTTTCTAAATTTGCAATCGTATGGGTGTTTGGCGCCAGAATAATGTCTATATCTATATTTTGTGTATCAACATTTTCTTTCCAGATAGCGGTAACAAACTTAAGCCCAATTTCTGGATGAAGCATTTTAAACTCACCCAACTTAGGCGCAAGCCAAATAATTAATGCCATTGAAGCTCGAACAACAATAGTATTCCTTAAATCTGGACCAAATAGTCCATAAGTTGAAATTGTTAATGTCTCAAGGGTATTGCGGACAGATGGCAAATATGCCTTTCCAATTTCAGTAAGCTGAATACTTTTTGCTCTTCGAATGAATAAGTCATTGCCAAGCTTCGTCTCCAATGCCTTTATTTGTAAACTTACAGCTGTTTGCGTTAAGCCCAATTCTTGGCTAGCTGCGGTAAACCCTGATAGTCGTGCTACCGCCTCAAATGTTCGAAGCCAATTTAAATTTAGATTTAACATTTGTTTATTTATCCATATAATTTTTATGTTCATGAGGCATTAAGAATATGTTTTTCTTTTCCATATTTTTTGTCATATCATTCATATACTGTCAATTTGGTATCTAAAGTAAACGTTTAGCAAAGCTTTTAAATGGGGTGAAAATGGATAATTCTTTTACAACACATGGCGACATGGCACTTAATTTGGTTGATTTAGAAAAATATCCAATCGAGAATTTAGAATTTGGTGATGGTGCAAAATTTTTAAAAGATTGCCAGCAAAAAATGGATGAAAATGGTTGGTGTAACTTTGATGGATTTATCAAGCCCAATGCACTCAATGCATTAGAAGATGAAGCAACTGCCCTTCAATCAATTGCAGAAACACTTACAATAAAGCGAAATATCTATCAGGGAAAAGTCGATACAAGTGTACCGAAAGATGATCCGAGGCGCCGTGAGTACATTCATGTTGCATCACAACTTGCAGATGATCAAATTTCTGAAAGCACATTGATTAAACAACTTTATAAATCTGAAAAATTAACCGATTTCATTCGTCGCGTTCAAAGAAAATCTGCGCTTTACCGTTGTGCAGATGAATTTCAAGCTCTTAATATTGTGGCGTTGCATCCAGGCAGCTGGCATGCATGGCATTATGATACAACTGAATGCACAGTCACTTTACTTCTAAAAGCTGCAGAAAAAGGTGGTGAGTTCGCTTTTCTACCCAATTCACGAACAGATGAAACTGAAGATCGTGAAACTGTCGACCAATTACTTGCAGGAGATATGTCCAAAGCTAAAACATTTAGCCGAGGCGCAGGCACCTTCACATTGTTTCGTGGTGGTTATTCTCTCCATGGAGTTACTCAAGTTGAAGGTACAAATCCCCGTATTACCTCGATCATGACTTATAGCGAAGACCCAAATACCATCCTGAGTGACGAAGTGAATGTACGTATTTATGGGAAAAGAGTTGAAAAGATTTTGGCAGCAAGGAAACTAGCAAGAACAATTACATAGAGATATAATAAATAAAATATCAATACTCTAAAATGGAAAGTAGAAGAATGAAAACTGCATTAGTTGTAATCGACGTACAAATGGCACTAGCGCATGATGATGCAAATGGTGCAGAACGGTCCTGCCCTCAAGCTGAAAAAAATATCACAGCACTCTTGTCTAAGTTTCGTGAGCGAGGAGATACAGTTGTTCATGTTCATCACCACGGGCGCGATCCAGAAGATCCATTTTATGAAAATGCTGAGGGCTCACTCGTACAGCCTTATGCAAAACCAACAGATATTGAAACCCGATATATCAAATATGCAAGCAGCGCATTTACAGGCACATCTCTTGAAGCAGATTTACGCGCTCAAAACATTGAACGTCTTGTGATGTGTGGCGCAACAGCCAACCATTGTGTGGAGTCTGCTACACGTGCAGCAGCTGACCTAGGCTTTGAAACGATTTATGCTGCTGATGCCGTATGGGCCTATGCTATCACTGGCCCTGATGGTGCAGAGCATTCTGCGGAAGAAGTGCATTCGATATCCCTCAGTACAATACAGGGTGAATTTGCCGAAGTATTAAAAACTGAACAAATTCTCTCGAATTAGCTTGAAAATAATAATAAGGAAGTTGAAATGCGTATAGGATTTATTGGTCTTGGGACAATGGGCGGGGCTGCATCACTAAACTTAATACGTGGTGGTCATCAATTGACGGTTTGTGACTTAGACCTCAAGCGAGCTACTAAACATTTAGAACTTGGAGCAAAATGGGCAGACACACCAAGTGAGGCTGCAAAGGATGTAGACATTGTTTTCACTATGGTCTTTGGCCCAAAACAAATTGAACAAATAATACGCGGTGAAAATGGATTATTGCATTCGATGGGGCCGGGGCAAGTCTGGGTTGATTTAACGACTAATCAACCAGAATTAGCACGTGAGCTTGCAGAAGAGATAATAGATACTGGAGCAATAGCCATTGATGCACCAGTAACTGGTGCAGTTGATGGCGCTCGAAATGGAAATATGACACAATTTGCAGGTGGTGACAAAGAAACGATCGAGCGCATTAGACCCGTTATGGAATTGATGGGTCCAGTTCATTACATGGGTTCAAATGGGAGTGGCTCAATCACAAAGCTAGCTAGCAATCAACTATGGGCTATTCACGCCACTGCAATGGGCGAAGCATTGGTCATGGCAGTAAAATCTGGTGTAGAACTGTCACGCGCTTGGGAAGCACTGAAAATAGGAGCAAGTGAAAGTTGGTGTATGCACCATGATGCACCTTCAGTGTTTGCAGGGCATTATGACCCCTCATTCACCCTTGATTTATGTCAGAAAGATCTAAACCTGATTGTTCAAGCATGTGATGATGCAGGAACAGAAGCCCCCACAACACGCCTTGTGTGTGATCGCTTTGAAATGGCCAAAAAGAAGTATGGAGGTGATAAAGGTGAACTTCACGTAGTGAAGCTTGAAGAAGATGCCGCTGACGTTAGTCTGCAAATGGATGGAAATTGGACACCTCATTGGGAAAAATAATCATAAAATAATCAAAATCCATTTCAAAATTAGTGTTGTTTAAAATACGAGATAAGGTTTAGACCCCACCTCGTGGGAACATCTCACTTATACCTAAACCCACCCTCGCCAAATGAGCGTCTGAGTAAAGGCTATAGAATCGCTGATATCAGGGCCTCAGCCCATGCATCACACAAAACGCACGCCTGTATCTCACTGAAACAACGCGATTATTCACGCAATTATGGGCTAGTTTGCAATCTGGGGAAGCAGATGGCGGAGAGACAGGGATACTATGATTAAGCATCATAAACCTCATATATACATATAAATATGGCTTTAAATCTATAAACGTGTGTGGTAAACGTGTGTGGTAATCATACGGAACCATGCAATGCCTCAATACATCCAAAAGAGAAGACGTAAATGGTATGCAGTACTTGAAATACCCAAGGCATTAAGGTCACATTTTCAAAAGCCAAGGTTCCTGAAGTCACTAGAAACCGAAGATCTTTCTATAGCTGAACGTCGTGTGCTGCCAATCATAGCTGAGTGGAAGAATGAAATAGCCATAGCTAAAGGTAAACCTATAGATAATAATAAACTGTTAGATAAAGTCAGGCAGGTCAGAAAAGACACGCAAAGGCTGAAAGCTAAGAACATTCCTCAACATGAAATACAAATGGCTCATGAGGACATAGCTTATGATTTTGAGGACGACATCCTAATTGATGCTGTTGAGGTCGTTCATGGTTCAAATTATTTACTCACTGAATATGTCGATGAATACTTAAACAGCAAATCCACCACTCAAAAGACTAAAGATCAGGTTAGACGAGACTTAGTTGATTTTTCCAATAGGTTTGAACTCACGCAGAATGTAACAAGGCTGAAGATGGTTGAATGGGCTAACGTAGTATTAGGCTCAGAGAGAGGCTTAGAGATCCCTACCCGTAGGAGAATAGTTTCTTCTTGCCGAGGCTACTGGAGATGGCTTGTACTCAATAAGGGACTAACCCTCCCTGCTCCATTTGATGACATTCTGCCTCCTAAGAAAAAGAAGAGGTCTAAAGCTGAAATATCAAACAAGAGAAAAGCCTTTAGAATAGCTGACTACCAGAAGCTAATTGAAGCATGCCCAGCGAGTGACACTCTACTCCATGC
>ENA-ORDA01000683-ORDA01000683.1-marine-metagenome-genome-assembly--contig:-NODE-683-length-32087-cov-6.292690_pt1 | contig 32087 bp, 24 predicted proteins | sample MGYA00237778_ERZ508506 | MGnify/ENA primary metagenome ERZ508506 (study PRJEB26177, sample SAMN06267891) | marine metagenome | isolation source: Monterey Bay, California, USA | place: Pacific... | reverse complement strand
CTCCAAAATCCGTAGTAGTATAATCAACATTTACATCATCCCAAGAAACAGGTAAATCAATCTGACTTAATACCGGACCATATAAACAAGAACCATCATCTACTGTAGCAGTAGCATCATAATTATTCGCAGCTATATCAGTACAACCATATACTGAACATGTTCCATCTGATTCACAACTACCAAAGCAGTGAAGTAATGTCGTATCAGCTAAAATAGCCGGCATTACTCTATCATTAAAGTTATTTGGATCAGCACATGCTTGACCAGATAAATCCTCCTTAGCTCCCCAGTCACCACCATTAGCAGGACTGTTCAAGAAAATATAATTCCCTACTGTTCCAGCAGGAAGTGTAACAACACCTGTCCAAGTACCTGTTCCATTTGGATCAGATAATGGAACTGCAACAGCATCTCCTAACACACCACCACCAGCATACATTCCATTTGAACCAACTGTAATATTAGCTGTATTTACAGAAAGAGTAACATCATAAGTTGATTGCCCATATGAACACGAACCATCATCAACAGTAGCAGTAGCATCATAATTATTGGCTGTTGGATCTGTACAACCCGATACAACTGCAACACCACCAAATACAACATCATCAACATAATATATTGTACTTGATCCTGGTGAATTACCAAAATCACAGAAAATTGATGCCATATTAAATGTCCATCCAAATCCTAAACCAATACTAAGTGGCTGTGTACCTGGTGCTTCATTTGAAAAATCAAATACTAAAGTATTCCAACCATTAGCTACTGTTGTTGTAGCCTCTGTCTCACATGTATGAGTTGGATCAGATGAATCTTCAACCTTCAAACGAACTTGTACACCCGCCTGTGGCGACCAAAAAGTAACCGACATAGTTGAACTAGCTAATGTTAAAGGAATATCTGTTGCAAAACCTGTTGGTGTACCTAATGTAGTACCAGCCCAAGTCTGTGAACCAGCTGTTCTATCAATTTGAAGAACATTATTTGTAGCATTTGTAGGATCCAGAACTAAAGATGATGCAGCTCCTCCAAAATCCGTAGTAGTATAATCAACATTTACATCATCCCAAGAAACAGGTAAATCAATCTGACTTAATACCGGATTATTACTATTAACTATAATTGTTCCAATCATTCCAAATGAAGCATGAGATCCAATTGAACAATCATAATTATAGGTTCCAGCTGTTGTAAAAATATGTGATCCTATTATTGCAGGACCAACAACTGGAGGTATATAAAAAGAAGCTGGGTTATTAAAACTTGAACCAGTTTGTGAATTAATATCCCCATTTACATCATGATAACCACCATTATTATACCATGTTACTGTATCACCAATATTTATAGTCAAACTTGTAGGAGCGTAATAATAGCCACCTGCATCGATTGTATATGAAGTAATAGTTGGTGGAATACATGCACCACACGAACCCCAAGTATCATTTGTAGTAACAGCTCCAACTGTTATTAATCTATTAGCAAATGAAAAATAATCAGTTACTGGAGTACAAGACCAATCTCCAGTTGAAGTACCAGATGCAAGTAAATCAGCTGCCTCACTTGCTGCCCATCCATCTGCACAATAAATATATTCAAATGAACCGGCAGGCAAGCTAAAAGTTCCTTCCCATACTCCATCAAAATTTGTATCACTTAACGGATAAGCGCCACATGACCAATTATCAGATGGTCCCGTTGCAGAGACATTATTAGGTGTTAATCCGGCGCAATTTAAATCAACAGTAAAGGTAACATCATACATACACGAACCATCATCAGCTGTCGCTAAAACATCGTAATTATTTGCAGCATTATCTGTACATCCATTAACTACCGTGAGAGCCTCACATTGATTCCAAGGAACAACATCTAAAGTAATATCTGATGAAATCACTTCAAAAGATCTATTTGCAGCATAACCTGAGGGTAATGTAGTATCAATAACAGTGTTTACACACCAGAGACTTGAATCAAGAGATTCTTGAATATTCCAATTGTCAGCTGAATATTTAAAATCATAAATACCGGGAGCTAATAATGTTGTGAAATCCCATACATTATCACCATCATTATCAGACATTTGCCAACAACTACCACACCAATTATTAAATGTACCATTAACTTCTGGAATAGTGAAACCACTTACACCGTTCATATCAACTTGAAAAGTTACGTTATATGCAGAGGGAGCCCCACCACATGGGCCACAAGATTCCCAACATACAACATCAAGTGTAGTATCATTAGAAACATTTAAAGTTCTATTAGTATAACCCCAAGCTGTAACAGTGCAAGGGTCACCAGGAAATAAATTTTCTTGAATACCCCAACCATCTGCTGAAAATTTAAACTCCAAAGGTGTATTTTTTAGCACCATACCAGAAATTTCCCAAACATTATCGTTATTTGAATCAGTCATTGACCAACAATCACCACACCAATTATTAAAAGTGCCGTTTACTTCTGGGGTTGTAAATGAATTTGTTACCGTATTCATATCAACTTGAAAGGTAACTAATGCTGAATCAGCTAATGTTTGAGAAAATGAATGCGATGAAAAAGCAAATACAAACAAACTGTAAGCAAAAAGTTTTCTTAAATTTTTCATAATATATTTTTTTGATTTTGCTAAATATACTAAAAATATCACTTAGTGTAAAAAATACATTTATAAAGTTTTGCTAGATAAAATTATGATTTCAAGTAGCTTAGTGTAAAATAAACACTTTAAAATAATTGATCGAATATAAAAAAAAGTAGTGTCAATTTAACACTAAGTATGAATTATTGTAATGAATCTATACTATTCATGTGAATTAAGAGATCAATAATTCTGTTAGAATAACCCCATTCATTATCGTACCAACAAACAATTTTCATAAATTTACCATTTAGTTGTATGCCAGCATTAGCATCAAATATGGATGATCTGGAATCTGATAAGAAATCACTTGAAACAACCATATCTTCAGTATAACCCAAAATGCCAGAAAGCTCCTTAGAATTAGTAGCTTTTTGTACAGTTCTACATACATCTTCATAAGTTGTTGGATGACTAAGATTAACTGTTAAATCGACAACTGAAACATTAGCTGTAGGAACACGAAAAGACATTCCTGTTAATTTTCCTTTCATTTCAGGCAAAATCCTGCCTACTGCCTTAGCAGCGCCAGTACTTGATGGAATGATATTTTGATATGCTCCCCTCCCACTCCTCCAATCCTTGGCTGATGGACTATCGATACTCTTTTGACTAGCTGTTACAGCATGAACAGTAGTCATTAAGCCACTTTCAATACCAAAATTTTCATCAAGAACTTTAACAATTGGAGCAAGACAATTAGTTGTACATGAAGCATTAGACACTATATTCATCGAGGAATTATACTGATTATGGTTTACGCCCATAACAAACATTGGGGTATCATCTTTAGAAGGTGCAGACATAATCACCTTTTTAGCACCAGCTTCTAAGTGCATCGAAGCTAACTCATTTGTTAAAAACAATCCTGTAGACTCGATAATATATTCTGCCCCTATTTCTTTCCAATTTAAGCTTTTAATATCTTTTTTAGATGTAACTCTAATTCTACAGTCATTTACAATTAAGAAATCTCCATCTATTTTAATATCATTAGTATATCCTCCATGAGTAGAATCATATTTTAGCATATATGCTAAGTAATTAATATCAACTAAATCATTTATAGCAACAATCTCTATTAATTTTGTTTTCATTGCTGCTCTAAAAACTAATCTTCCAATCCTACCAAATCCATTTATTCCTATTTTCATTTTAAATTTTATTAATCACTGCAAAGTTAGTGTGTTTAATACACTTAACCATTTTTTTTTATAAAAATTTAATATGTGTTATATTTACACTATGTTTGCCGGAATCTTTAAAAAAGTCTAATGATACTAATAGCTGATAGCGGTTCAACAAAGTGCAGTTGGGCATTATGTGATACTAATGGAAAACTAATTCAAGAAATATCTACAATAGGTTTTAATCCTTATTTTATAGATGACAAATCAATTCTGAATCATCTTGAGAATTCGGATTTAAATAATTGGAAAGACAAGATTTCTCACGTGTTCTTTTACGGCGCTGGTTGCTCTTCAAAAGCAAAAAATAAAATAATTGAAACACCATTTATTGGATTTTTTAAAAATGCTACTGTTAATATTAGCCATGATTTAGATGCTGCCTGTTTTGCAATGTATGATGGAAATCCTGGTATTACTTGTATACTTGGAACAGGATCAAATTCTTGTTATTATGACGGGAAAGAAATTTATGAACATGCTCCTTCATTAGGTTTTATAATGGGAGATGATGCTTCAGGAAATTATTTTGGAAAAAAAATATTATCTCTTTATTTTAATGGAAAAATGGATCAAGAACTTAAAGAGAAATTTGAATCAAGTTTTGAATCAAATATTGATGTGATAAATAAAAATGTTTACAATACTAATAGAGCAAATGTTTTTCTAGCACAATATTTTCCCTTCATTACTGTAACAAGAGACCATCCGATAATTCAAAAACTAATTAAAGATACGTTAGATGAATTTATCGATCTACATGTAAAATGCTTTAGCAAGTCAGAATCTGTAAGCATTAATTTTATTGGATCTGTTGCATTTTTCTTGTCTGATGAAATTGAAGAAGCAACAAAAAGACATGGATTAAAAAAAGGTAGAATACTAAAAAATCCAATCGGCAGATTAATTGAGTATCATTTTGAAAAAATTAATCAAAGTATTTAAAAATCTTAGTCACTAGATAAACAAAAACTCTTAAATTACCTTATTAAGTTTATAGTTCCATATTTTTGATGCTTCCATCCATTTAAATCTTTAAAAAACATCTCATAAGTATAATTATCTATGGGGTAGTATTCATCTCTAATAAGATTCTTACCATTCCAGCCTCTATTAAGACTACAGCTTAAATCAGTTGGAGTATCTGTATTAAATATCATCTCTCCCTTTGAATTATATACTTGAAATATAAATGTATCTTCTCTTATCCCATTATATTCTATGCAAAACTTATCATTAAATTTGTCATTGTCTGGTGTAAAAGAATTGGGAACATAAATCCAGAAATCATTATTAATCCAAATTATCTTTGTTGCTGTATCAGTACACCCTTGAGTATCTGTAATAATTAAACTAGTTTGATAAATCGCAACAGAATCTTTATACTCATGTGATACTACTTCAGAAAATTGATTAACTGTATTATCACCAAAACTCCATTCCCAACTTATTATATTTCCATTAGATTCACTATTAAAATTTCCAAAAGGATAAACAACTGAAAGTGTATCTGTTAATGTTGAAATAATTGCATCCGGACTCTTAAGAATAGTTACTAATCCACTTCCTGAAAATGAGTCAAAATTTCCACTTGCATCACTAAATGAATCAATTGTATATACCCCTTCAGTTTGAGAAAGTATTATAAAAGGGTTAAGATCAGTGCTGATTGATAATTGTTGTATCCCATTTATTGCATAATTAAAATTAAAAGGGGCTAAACCGTTAAATGAGACTAATATTTCAGCATTTTCAGCAGAATTATCACATATAGAATCATTTCCAGAAATAAATGCAGTTTGCGCATTTAATAAAAATGGGAATAAAAGTAGTACATATAAAAAGGATTTCATGTAGCTAATATAAAAAAAGCCCTACTAATGGCAGGGCTTTTTTAGAAAAAATAAGTTAAAATAGTTATTCCTTATCTTCTTTTTCCTCTTTAACTTCTTCAAAATCTACATCTGTAACATCATCTGTCGCATCTGCTGTTGCACCAGCTCCAGCTTCTGCACCAGCTCCAGCTTCTGCACCAGCTCCAGCTTCTTGAGTTGCCTTATACATCTCTTCAGATGCAGCTGTCCAAGCTGCATTTATTTTCTCCATTGCAGAATCAATTAATGATAAATCTTTACTTTCATGTGCAGATTTTAGATTAACTAAAGCCTCTTCAATTGGTTTCTTTTTGTCATCTGAAAGCTTTTCACCAAATTCCTTTAGTTGCTTTTCTGTTTGAAAAATCATTCCATCAGCGCCGTTTATCTTCTCGGCAGTTTCTTTTGCTTTTTTATCTAAATCTGCATTTGCTTCAGCTTCTTCTTTCATTTTTTGAATTTCTTCATCAGATAAACCAGAAGATGCTTCAATTTTAATATTTTGCTCCTTACCAGTTGCTTTGTCCTTAGCAGATACATTTAGGATTCCATTTGCATCAATATCAAAAGTTACTTCAATTTGTGGAACACCTCTTGGAGCTGGCGGAATGTCTGACAATTGGAAACGACCAATTGACTTATTATCACTTGCCATTGGACGTTCACCTTGCAAAACATGAATATCAACTGCTGGTTGATTGTCAGCTGCCGTTGAAAAAACTTCTGATTTTTTTGTTGGGATTGTAGTATTTGCTTCAATCAATTTAGTCATAACACTTCCCATAGTTTCAATACCCAAGGACAAAGGAGTTACATCTAAGAGAAGAACATCAGTAACATCTCCCGTTAAGACACCTCCTTGAATTGCAGCTCCTACTGCAACAACCTCATCAGGATTAACACCTTTTGAAGGTGATTTACCAAAATATTTTTCAACAACATCTTGTATTGCAGGTATTCTTGTAGAACCGCCTACTAAAATAACTTCGTCAATATCAGAAGATGACATTCCAGCATCTTTCATTGCTTTTTTGCAAGGGGTTATTGTTGCTTGAATTAATTTGTCAGCTAATTTCTCAAACTGAGCTCTTGATAAAGTTCTAACTAAGTGCTTTGGACCTGATGCAGTAGCTGTAACATAAGGTAAGTTGATTTCAGTCTGAGAGGACGAAGACAACTCTACTTTAGCCTTTTCAGCAGCTTCCTTTAATCTTTGCAAAGCCATTGGATCTTCTCTAAGATCCAAATTCTCCTCTTTTTTAAATTCATTTGCGAGCCAATCAATAATAACTTGATCGAAATCATCGCCACCAAGATGTGTATCACCGTTTGTAGATTTAACTTCAAAAACACCATCACCAAGCTCAAGAATTGAAATATCAAATGTTCCACCACCTAGATCAAAAACTGCAATAGTTTTGTCATCAGCTGCCTTATCTAAACCATATGCAAGAGCTGCAGCGGTAGGCTCATTAATAATTCGTTCAACTTTAAGTCCAGCAATCTCACCTGCTTCTTTAGTTGCTTGCCTTTGTGCATCGTTAAAATATGCAGGAACAGTTACAACAGCTTGAGTTACAGTTGTTCCTAAATAGTCTTCAGCAGTTTTTTTCATTTTTTGCAATACCATTGCAGAAATTTCTTGTGGAGTATACAATCTACCATCAATATCTACTCTAGGGGTATTGTTATCTCCCTTCACAACTTTGTAAGACACGTTCTTTATCTCCTTTGACATTGATGAAAAACTCTCCCCCATAAATCTTTTAATTGAGGCAATAGTTTTTGTTGGATTAGTAATAGCTTGTCGCTTAGCACTATCTCCAACTTTTCTTTCTCCACCTTCAATAAAAGCAACTATAGAAGGAGTTGTTCTAGTTCCTTCAGCATTAGGAATAACTACAGGCTCATTTCCTTCCATAACAGAGACACAAGAGTTTGTAGTTCCTAAATCAATTCCAATAATTTTACTCATTTTAATATATTTTAATTTTTACAATTTGTTTTCTAACTGGATATATTGCAATTAGGATACCAAATCAAATTTGAGGACAAAATTGTCAAAAAAAAATATTTTATTAGCGACACAACACGAAATAGTGACAGAATGTCAGACTATTGAAAGTTTCTATTAAGATTATTTATCAAATAATTTCTAGTGTCATCTGTTAATCCTATGTTATACTCAGTATGTGTGAATCTAGAAGAAAAAATACCAATTCCATTATTAATATTTGTAAATTGAGGCCTCTGACTTACTATTCCCGTAATGGGCTCATTAACTTTTATGTAAGTATTTAAAGTCTTAGTTCCAACATTCATTATTAAATCTAAACCAATAAAGACTCTTGTAACATTCTCACTACTAAGTTCTCTCTCTAAAAAATTAAAAAACCTTATCCCTTCAAGCCTCTGAGTCATATCTCTTCCATCAAATACTTCTAGTGGCTGACTCCAAATAATTGATTTAACAACATTATTTTCAAGATAATTAAATTTTATATCAAGTTGATATATTTCACCATTTGTAACTTTTTCCCATTCTATTGACTTTGATAAAAATTTTGAACTATCAGATAAATTTGGATTATAAAATCCAAATTTATAAGCCGGATTAAAATTTAAAAAACTAAAATCACTTATAACCTCAGTATTAGAACTAACTTTATGACCCGAGTATGAATTTTCAATAGTCAAAGCATATCTAAAATTTTTATTTAAAAATCCAGTTGGTAGTACAGTGTTGTAAATTATATTATTATCAACAGGAAATAAGCCAGTGGTGCCATTTACATCCAATGAATCTTTTATAACTAAAGAAGTATCAAGATTTACAGAGGAGACTGTATCATTAAAGTTAATTTTATGTAAACTAACTGATAAATTTGAAGGATCATAATTAATTGAATCAGATATACTAGCCATAGCGACTGCATCAGCATCTCCTAGAAAAGCTTTATTAATTCTAACGTATTGAGTATCATTATTAGGGTTTAGAAGCCCATAAACTACAGTGATCTCTTCCCAATCACTGTTAACATCAAAATCTGTTTCACAGGATGTAATAATAAATGCTAAAAATGATACAACAATAAATATTTTTTTCATGTTTGCAAAGTTACTTTTTTTATATCATAATTTCAATACTTAATTTGTAAATTTGCCTAAATAAAAGGAAAAAATGAAGCAAGTAATTACAATTATCTTAACAACAATATTTTCTCATAGCTTGTTTGCTCAGCAAATTACAGATGAAACTTTTAATGTTCAAATTATTTCTGAAGATTTTGAGAAAAAATGTAATAGTTTTAATATTGGAATAAGCCAAGACAATTATTTTATACTTGATAATGGTGATTTATTGTTGAGTCGAAATAATAATAATAGCACTTTTAAAATACTAGCTAAAGATTCGTATGTTTCTGATTTTATACTAAAAACTTCATTCAAAATAGAACCATCAGAAAATGAAAACTCTTCAATTGGAGTTGTATTAAAATCTGAAAATAACAATGCTATTATTTTTGAAATAAATAATAAGGGCGAGTATAGATGCATCAATAAATCAGATGGTGTAGAAAAGAATCTAGATAATAATACAAAAAATTACGGATGGACAAGAAATAAGATTATAAATAAAATTGATAAATACAATTCTTTAGAATTACGCTCAGAAAAGAATATTTTTGAGATATACGTTAACTCTAAACTACTTACCACCTATTTTATAGAAAATAAAAAAGATGGAGTATGCGGAATACAAATTGGATCACTTACAAAGTCTAGAGTATCATATTTTAACCTTTTCGCTAAAAAAAGAATAAAAAACGAAAATTATCATTCATCAAATAAAACGAACGAGGAAATAAATGCTTCAAACAATGATTCTGATTTAAAAGAATTGTCACTAATAAAATCTCATAATTTTAATGACAGTATTAAAAATTATATAGTTACAATTGAAAAAACAGCAACACTAAATAATGAATTAACTAATTTAAATCTAGAACAAGAAAAAAAAATTAAATCACTAAATAAAGATCTTGAAATTAAAGAGAGTACAATTAAAGAGAATATAAAAACAAATAAACAGCTCTTAAAGAAAAATAGTGCTCTTGAAAAACAAATTAAATTAGAAAAGAGTAAAAATTCTGATCACTTAGAAAACATAGATAAAATTAAAAAGTCATCAAACTTTACAGAGAAGGAAATCAAAGAGGAAACAACTCTTCATGAAATAAATAATCGAGATTTATTAAATTCAAATAACTCTCTAACTATTAATTTAGCTAATTTAAATAGTAAAACAAAAAAACTTAAAGATGAATCATCAAGATTAATTTCTAAAAAAAACAATGAAATAATGATTTTAAAGGACAACTTATTATCATTAAAAAGTGAATTATCTACAATGAAAATAAACAAAGATAATGATGAAGTTATTTTTAAGCAAATTCAGACTAACTATAACATCTTAAAAAATCAAAAAGAAACTTTAGAAACAGAAGTGGCTTCACAAAAAAAAATTAATAAAAAAATAAAAGAGAATAATAAATTTCTTAAAAACTTATTTGTGCTAAAAGATTTTGAATTAAACGGAACAAAAACTTATGATATTAGCAAAGAGAAAATCACCACAAATGACAATACTGATATAAAAGAGGTTAATCAAAACAAAAACTTTTATACTGTACAAATAGGAACATACCTAAAAGAAGTGAGCAACAGTAAATTTAATGACATTGAGAATTTAATAAAACGAAAAACTAAAAATACATTTATTTACTACTCTGGAAAATTTATAACCAATGAAGAAGCCACATCTCACATGATGAAATTGAAATCCTTAGGATACAAAAATTCATTTGTATTAATTCAAAATAAATAAAATGTCAACAGCAAAGAAAAACTACACAAGAGTAACCACACATAGCCTTGCAGAAATGAAGTGCAATGGTGAGAAAATATCTATGCTTACTGCTTATGATTATACATTAGCAAAAATAATTGATACAGGTGGAATCGATGTTATTTTGGTTGGAGATTCAGCATCAAATGTTATGGCGGGTCACGAGACTACACTTCCAATAACTTTAGAACAAATGATATACCATGCATCATCAGTAGTAAGAGCAGTAGAAAGAGCGCTTGTTGTAGTTGATATGCCATTTGGATCTTATCAAGGAAATTCGAAGAAAGCATTATCATCAGCTATACAAATAATGAAAGAAAGCGGTGGTCATTCAATTAAATTAGAAGGTGGTGAAGAAATTATTGAATCTATAAAAAGAATTCTAACAGCTGGAATTCCTGTAATGGGACACCTAGGTCTAACACCACAATCTATCTATAAATTTGGAACATATACTGTAAGGGCAAAGCAGGAGAAAGAGGCTCAAAAGTTATTAGCTGATGCGAAATTATTAGAAGAGGCTGGATGTTTTGCACTAGTTTTAGAAAAGGTGCCAGCAAAATTAGCTCAAAAAGTAGCAGAGAGTATTAATATACCTGTTATTGGAATTGGAGCTGGAAATGGTGTAGATGGACAAGTTTTAGTACTTCATGATATGCTAGGCATGACACATGAATTTAATCCAAGATTCCTTAGACGTTACCTTAACCTATATGATGAAATTTCTGGTGCGGTCAGAAATTATGTTGCAGATGTAAAGTCAATTGAATTTCCAAATAATAATGAACAATATTAATAATGATTGAAGTCTTATATGAAGACAACCATCTAATAGCTGTAAACAAGAAATCTGGAGATATTATTCAAGGTGACAAAACTGGAGATACACCACTATCAGATCACGTTAAATTATATATCAAAAAAAAATACAACAAAAAAGGAGAAGTATTTCTAGGTACTATTCATCGATTAGACAGACCTACATCAGGAATTATATTATTTGCACGAACTAGCAAGGCATTATCAAGGATGAATGAACAGTTTAGAAATCAAGAAATAAATAAAATATACTGGGCTATAGTTGAAAATTCTCCAGAAAAATCATTTGGAACATTAAAGAATAAACTGCAAAAAAACGAGAAGAAAAATAAATCTTTTGTAACAAAAACGGAAAATGGAAAAAATGCAATTCTTGATTACAAATTACTTAAAAGACTTGATAATTTTTTCCTTTTAGAAATAAAACCTAAAACAGGCAGGCATCATCAAATCAGAGTTCAATTATCTAATATCGGCTGTATAATTAAAGGTGACTTAAAATATGGTGCGAAGAGATCTAATACAGATGCAAGTATTAGTTTGATTGCAAAACAGATTACATTTATCCACCCAGTTAGAAAAGAAGAAATAAACATTACAGCACCATGTCCAAAAACAAACATATGGAACGCATGTAACTAATCAGGATCAACATCTACTACTATTCTTGCAGATCTAAATTCTTTTCTCTCCAACAATTTTTCAATTAAAAGTTGCAATATTTTTTTAGCCTCAATAAAAGAACTTTCTTTTTCAATTTTTAAAATAATATTTTTAATAAAGTAGTTTTTTACTCTTGATATTATTGGATATTCAGGGCCCAATACTCTGCCACCAAAACTTCTTTTCATCATAGATGATAGATAAAGTGATGCATCATCAAGTCTATTTTGGTTTTTATGTTTGATTTTGATTGAAATAATTTTACAGTACGGTGGATAATTAAACATTTTTCTTTCATGAGTTTGATTTAAAACAAATGAGGAATAATCATTAGATTTAAGTAAGCTAAAAATCTCATGATCTTCATCAAATGTTTGTATAAAAACAGATCCAACGTCTCCCTTTCTTCCTGACCTACCTGATACTTGCATCATCAACTGAAATGCTCTTTCGTAAGATCTGAAATCTGGAAAATGTAACATCTTATCTGCATTTAGTATTCCAACTAAACCAACATTATCAAAATCTAATCCTTTTGTTACCATTTGAGTTCCTACAAGTATGTCGATCTTGCCTCTTTCAAAATCACTAATTAGTATTTTGTATGAGTTCTTTCCTCTTGTTGTATCATAATCCATTCGTTTTATAATATTATCAGGAAAAAGCATTTTTAAACTTTCCTCAATCTGTTCAGTTCCAAATCCTATATCTTTAAAATCATCTGCCATGCAATTTGGACAAATCTTTATTGTTCCTTCAGTATAACCACAAAAATGACATTTAAGATGGTTATTATGCTTATAAAAAGTTAAACTTACATCACAATACTTACATTGAGGTGTAAAAGAACAAGAATTACAACTCTGTGTAGGAGAATAACCTCTACGATTTTGAAATAATATCACTTGTTTGCGTTCATTCAAACAATCATAAATTTTTGACAATAATTTAGATGAGAAATGATTAGTCATTTGCTTTTTTAGATACGCTTTTTTAATATCAATAGTTTGGATTTTAGGCATTGATATCCCTTTATATCTTGTTTTCATTTCAACAAATCCATACTTCTTTTTCTTCACATTATAAAATGACTCTAAACATGGAGTTGCTGATCCTAATAAGACTTTTGCATTATGCAATTTAGACAAGTATATTGCAGAATCCCTTGCATTATATCGAGGATTATTCTGGGACTGTTTAAATGAACTATCATGCTCTTCATCTACAATAATCAATCCTAGATTATTATAGGGCAAAAACAAAGAAGAACGCGCTCCAAGCATTAAAGGGTACTTAATATTATCAAAAGATTCACTGTTAACTGCATTCCAAACTTCAACTCTCTCATTATTATTTAATCGAGAATGTGTTACACCGACTTTATCTCCAAATTGTGATTGCAAGCGTTTGATAATTTGTGTTGTTAAAGCTATTTCAGGCAATAAATATAAAACAGTTTTCTTTTCTTTTAAAGTATCTTGTATTAACTTGATATATAACTCTGTCTTACCAGAAGAGGTAACACCGTGAAGTAAACATACATCTTTGTATCTAAATACATTTCTTATGTTAGCTAAAGCTGTAAGCTGAAAGTCTTCCAAAACCTTCTTTTTTTCAAGTGATTTACTTAAAACAGACAGTCTGCTGACACTTTGATCTTTAATCTTAAATACTCCCTTTCTTACTAAATTCTTTAAAATTGATCTGCTAAGCTTAAGATTAGATAACAAATCTGACACAATAATTTCTCTATTTTTATTTAATGATCTAAAATCAAAAAATCCCTCAATAAATAATCTTTGTTTAAGAGTTAAACTCATTTGCTCTATTTTCTCTTTTGAGCAGTTAATATCTATAACTCTAACTTTCTTTTCTTTATATTTATCATGAATTACTTCATTAACTATAACAACTTCCTTAGTAATTAAATCATTTATAAATTTATATGTACTTTTAATTTTAAGCAATTTAGTGACCTCACTCATTTTCAGCTCAGAATCATTTGAAAGCAAGTCAACTAATATTGCTTCATCTGATGACAACTCACTTAGGTCCCCGTCAAAACAAGGATTAATTATTATACTAGATTCACTTACAAGTTTAAATGAAGTTGGTAAAGCTGCATTCATAACCTCACCTAAATTACACATATAATAATCTGAGATCCAGCTCCAGAAGTTTAATTGCTTCTCATTAACGATTGGCATCTCATCGATTATCGCAATTATTTCTTTAGCTAAATAATCAACTGGTTTAATAAAGTGTATAGAGTTAATAATTCCAGTATATATTTTTCTAGCGCCAAATTGAACAATTACTCTTTGTCCAATCAATAAATTATCATAAGTAAAATAAGTGAAGGTTCCCTTTACTGGAAGAGGTAGAATGATATCAAGATATATTTTCTTCTGTTTCACTAAGAACAAAGATGATTATTTTATCAATACAAAAAAAAAAATTCAATATATTAGTGACAAATAATAATGTTAAATCGTGATAACAATCAAGAAATATGAATAAAATATTACTTAAATTTGCATATAAATTAAAAAAAAAATGAATAAATATATATTGATATTCTTATGTACCTCTTTATTATTTTCATGTACAAAAAACGAAGGTTGTACAGACCCAGTAGCAAATAATTTTGATGTTAACGCATCCTTAGATGATGGAAGTTGCGACTATAATAATTATAACATAAATTTACACTTCACTCAGAGTATTGAGAGTAATGCTTTGATTAAGGACAGCTTAACATATTTAAATCATTCAAATATTAATTATAGCGTTCAAACTCTAAGATACATTATATCTGATATAAAATTACATAAAGAAGATGGTACAAGTAAATTAATCGATTCCGTTCAATTTGTCAATATTGCTGATGAATCTACAAAAAAAGTTACTATTAGTGATGTTTCAGATTTAGAATACTCATCAATCTCATTTACCGTTGGGCTTAATGATTCATACAACGTTACAAACTTATTTTTAAATGAAAGTTTCTTTCCATCTTTCACATGGCCAGAAATGTTGGGTGGCGGATATCATTATATGCAATTAGAAGGAGAATTTCAAGCTGATTTAGCAAACGGAAATCCATCTTTTTACAACACTCATACAGGGCCTACATCTGGCACAGATTTTTCTTTTAACAAAACATTTCCAATTGAATTATATGTAATAAATAATCAAACTGATATTTATATAGATATGGAGATCACTAATTGGTATAAAAATCCTGAACTAATTAATTATTCATCAGATGGAATTATGGGGAATTCATCTTTACAATCTAAACTAAAAGAAAATGGAGAAAATGATGTTTTTTCTGTTTACTCCTCTGAATAATGATAAATAGGGGGATCTTAATAATATTTGCACTACTTACATTCGCATGTGAGCAAGACTTAGCACCAATTAGTGGTTGCACAGACGAAAATGCAACAAATTTTAATCCTAATGCAGTTACTGACAATGGTAATTGTATTTATTTTAGCACAACACCATACACGATTGAAATTCCTTATGGTTTCCCAAACATGATTATACCTAAGAACAATCCAATGACTGTTGAAGGAGTTAATTTAGGTAAAAAGTTATTTAATGATCCTATATTGAGTGCTGATAACTCTTTAGCTTGCATAAACTGTCATAATAAATCTTCATCATTTTCTGATCCAAATCAATATAGCACTGGAATTGATAATATCCAAGGAACAAGAAATGCTTCTGCGCTAGTTAATATAGGGTGGAATTCAAGTTTTAATTGGGACGGAAGTGCTCAATCTCTAGAAGAACAAGCGTTTGAACCTGTAACTAATCCTATTGAAATGCATGATACGTGGCAAAACGTTGAAAATAAAATAAATGCAAATTTAGAATATAAAGATCTTTTTTTAGAAGCATTTAACATTGACTATATAGATTCAAATCACATAGTTATGGCAATAGCTCAATTTGAACGCACACTCATATCTTCTGATAGTAAATTTGATAGATACATTAGAGGAGAAGAACAATTAACTCCATCAGAACTTAGTGGCTATGCAATTTTTAACTCAGAAAAAGGTGATTGTTTTCATTGTCACGGCTCTCAAATGTTTATGGATAATAGATTCCATAATAACGGTCTTGATATAGAACCTTTTACAGATTTAGGTTTGGGATATGTTTCAGAAAATAGTAATGATAACGGAAAATTTAGAACTCCTTCTTTAAGAAATATTGAATATACATCACCATATATGCATGATGGTCGATTTATTTCATTAGAAGAAGTTGTAAACCACTATAACTCTGGTGGTAATTATTCATCAACAGTAGACCCTCTAATGAAAAAAATTGGAATTGGACTGCAGTTAACGAATGAAGAAAAACAAGATTTAGTATCATTTTTAAAAACATTATCTGACGAAAATTTTATTACTAAATAGTATTTTTTTCAATTCTTTTAAAAGGTAAAGAGGTATATTTGCAAAACTTTTAAAGGAAAGCGTTATGAAAAAAATCATTACATTTATTATAATATTACTTCACTCTAATTATATCTCATCACAAACAAATTTAAAAAAATGTAACACAACATTTTTAGTAAATAATGAGATAGACAATAACACTGATTATGCAAAGGCTAGAGATTTAACATTAGATTTTGATTTATCTAAAGTGAGAAATACTATTAAAATTCCAATCGTAATACATATTATTCATAGAAATTCTCATTCTAACATAGGATCAGGCACAAATATTTCAGATGCTCAAATTGAAGACCAATTACGTATATTGAATGAAGACTATAGCAAAACAAATCCTGAGTTTCCTAATCCACCAAGAAACACATTTTTAAATAATGCAGGCAATCCTGATATTGAATTCTGTCTTGCAACTGTTGACCCAGATGGTAATACAACAACTGGTATTACCAGAACAGCTACCTCAAAAATAAATTGGGATGCAGATGATGATGACAATTCTAACCCTTGTCATGAATCAAACGGAATGAAAAGAAATTCATGTGGAGGGAAAGATAGTTGGGATCCAAAAAAATACTTAAATATTTGGGTATGTGATCTAACAAATTCTCAAAGCAACGGAATGACATTAGGGTACGCTTATTTACCTGGCCTACTCGCTAATCCATTTAATACATCTGATGATTACAAGGATGGTCTTGTTGTAGATTACAGATATTTTGGGACGATAGGAGTTGCAGCTATATCCTCAGATGGCAGAACACCAACTCATGAAATTGGGCATTATCTTGGTTTAATGCACACATTTTGTGAGGAATATGATAATCAAGGTAATCCTGTGTGCTGTGATAATGATAATAATAATTTTGGAGGTTACGTAGATGATACGCCTGCTACAAAAGATATTTATTTTGGATCGGTATCTGCAAATACAAATAACAATACATGTAACGATTTATCTTACTCAAATATATTTACATCAAATGTTTTAGATATGGATGAAAATTATATGTCGTATGCCTCTAACACTTGGATGTTTTCAAATGGGCAAGTCGATGTTATGCTGGCAACATTAAATACATCTGAAATAAACGGAGGGAGATCAGCACTAAAGAATTCAGATGTTTCTACAAACTGCAGTAATATTATTTCATCATCCATAAATATTTCTTCAAAAAACGATGCAATTATGTATCCAAATCCAGCTGAAAGTCATATTTACATTCAATCTGCTGAGCAAATCCTATCTATTTCATTAAGTAATATTTTAGGTGAAATTGTTATACATAAAAGAGATTTAGAAAACAGAACTATTGAGATTAGTAATCTGAAAAATGGAATATATTTCTTAAACATTAAGACTAAAAGCGGTCATATCACTAAGAAATTAATAAAGGAATAATGCTTGATATATCAATAAATCTTAGTAGTATTAAACCTGAAATACAATCAATTGTTTTTAAAATAATTAATGAAGAGAGAATCTCTAAAGATGAGGGTTTGCTATTATTTACAAATGCATCCATCTCACTATTAGGTAGTTTAGCTAATGCAATCAGGCTTAAGAAAAATGATTCAAAAGTTTATTTTAATAAAAATATACATATTGAACCAACTAATATTTGTGTTTTTGATTGCAAATTCTGTTCATATTCTAGAAAGTTAAGTAAAAAAGTTGAAGCCTGGGAATTCACAATTGATGAAATGGTTAATAAGCTTAAGGATTACAAAGATTCTGAAATAACCGAAGTACATCTAGTGGGAGGTGTTCATCCAAAAATGGGTCTACATTACTTTATTGAATTAATTCAAAAAATTAAGTCAATTCGTCCTCAAATACATGTTAAGGCATTTACTGCAGTTGAGCTTGAATATATGTGCAGGAAAGCAAAAGTTAGCTATAAGAAAGGTTTAGAAATGCTTAAAGAAGCAGGACAAGACTCATTGCCTGGTGGTGGTGCTGAAATTTTTGACAAGGAAATAAGAGATAAGATTTGTGCCGATAAATGTGATGGTAAAACCTGGCTTGAAATTCATGAAACTGCTCACTCTCTAAAAATGCCCTCAAATGCCACTATACTTTACGGACATATTGAGAAACCAAAGCATATTCTTAATCACTTATCTAAGCTAAGAGATTTACAGGATAAAACATTAGGTTTTAATACTTTTATTCCTTTAAAATATAGAAATGGTAATAATCAAATGTCACACATTAAAGAAGGAACTGTCTTATACGATTTAAGAATTTATTCGTTTTCAAGAATTTTTCTAGATAATTTCAATCATATTAAGGCATATTGGCCAATGATTGGAAAGAAAACTACTCAGAATCTGTTAGCATTTGGAGTGGACGATATTGATGGTACAATTGATGACACAACCAAAATCTATTCAATGGCTGGTGTTGAAGATCAAAACCCAACAATGTCAGTAAAAGAAATAGTTAAATTGATTAAAGACGTAAACAAAAAACCGATTCAAAGAGATACACTATACAATACAATCAAAACGTATTAAAGAGATTTATGTATTGCATATTTTCGCCATTTTTCTATTAATTCTTTCATATCTTTAGGCAAGTCAGAATCAAAAAACATCTCCTTATTATTTGAGGGATGTTTAAAGGCTAAGGATTTTGCATGTAAGGCTTGTCTATCGCAAATCTTAAAGCAATTTTGAACAAATTGCTTATACTTAGAAAAAGTAGTTCCTTTAAGTATCATGTCTCCACCGTAATCACTGTCATTGAAAATTGGATGACCTAGATATTTAAAATGTGCTCTAATTTGATGCGTCCTACCTGTTTCTAACTTACATTCAATTAGAGTTGTATATCCAAATCTTTCAAGCACTTTGAAATGAGTAACTGCATATTTACCATAGTCTCCATCTGTAAAAACATCCATTATTTTTCTATTTTTTAAATTCCTTCCTATATTGCCTGTAATTGTTCCATCATTATCTTTTAAATTACCCCAAACTAAAGCGATATATCTTCTATCTAAGTTTCTTTCAGAAAATTTCTTTGCTAGATTATTCATAGACATATCATTTTTAGCGACAACTAAAATTCCAGATGTATTTTTATCAATTCTATGAACTAATCCGGGTCTATCTTCCTCCCCCATATTTGGTAAATATTTTGTATGAAAAGCCAATGCATTAACTAGAGTTCCATCACGATTCCCAAAACCTGGGTGCACAACCATTCCAGCACTCTTATTAACTATAAGAAAATCATCATCCTCATAAGTTATATTGAGAGGGATATTTTGAGGAATTAGTTCGTTTTTTAGTTTTGGATAATTAAATACTACTGTAACAACATCATTACTTTTAACTTTATAATTTGACTTAACAACAAGATTATTTACTTTAACATTTCCTGACTTAATAGATTGTTGTATCTTATTTCTTGTTGCAAACTCTATAAAATTCAATAAAAACCTATCTACTCGTAAAGGATTCTGGCCTTTATCAGCAATAAACTTATGGTGCTCATACTCAATATTATCTTTCATTATTGTATAAGAATTTTCTGATAGTTAACTCCTGAATCATTTGAAATTTTTAATATATAAGCACCGCTCGCTATATCATTAACATCTATTTGTATTATGTTCAAGTTATATTTAAATTTTCTTATTAAAATACCATTTAATGTATAAATGGAAATTAAATTACTATTATCTGTAGACTCAATAAAAAGGTTGTGCGTAGCAGGGTTAGGGTATACACTATAAGTGTTATTTTTGTTAGGGATATTTGAAACAATCTGGTTCATACTTAAAATTGGTCGAATCATCCAACTACCAAGATATGAAGAATTCAACCATCCTGATCCAACGTTATAGTACATGTATTCATTTGCATTATTGTTCTTATCCAAGCCAATATTTAGTAAATCATCTGTGGTTTGTTCCCATCCTACATAAAACGTTCCAACTAATTGAAATAAAGAGTCAAGATAATAGGTGTGATAATTACCATTCTCAGTATGTACTGGATATACATCTTGTTGATATAATACATTACCTTGACCATTAATATCTTTCCATATTGTTAATTTAAATGGAATATCACTTACTGAATCTAACATTTGCGGAAAATACATTTGAATAGCTCTAAGAGTATCAGGACGATTTAATTTAAATTCATAAGCAAGCATCGCTCCATTAGTATTAATTCCATATGCAGATTCAGCTGATTTATCATCATAGGCAAAATGAGAGAGAAAGTTTTGATCGTGATACAAAGTATCATTATTCTTTATATCAGAATTACTAGTTTTAATAATGTATTGCACTAAAAAAGAAGCACTGTCAAGCTCAAATGAATTAAAGATATTACTTTGAATATCAATAGGTGGATTTGTAAATGAAAAATTGCCAATTGTATCATAGTCTAAAATTGTAACGTTACGACTCACTCCAATAATAGGATAGTGATAAATTTGAGAATTATTTTCATATACGTTGAACTGAAAATCTACATTAACACTTGCACTATTATTTCTCAATATTACATCAATTGAATCTTTCAGTTCAGTTGCTTCATTATTTAAAAAATGTGTCCAAGGCATTTCATAATATCTATTTAAAAAAGATGGTGATGAATAAACAAAAGAAACATCATTTAGTTCAGTTGTATCAGAAACGTTTAAAAGTTCATTTATAACTAGATAATCAATATGCCAATGATCAAAATTTCCAGAAATAGTAGCATAATTTCTAAATCTAAATTTAAAATCATCAGTAAGATACTGAGCACTATCAATAATGATTACTTCTTTTTCAAATTCTAGCATAGCGACACCAAATGAAGACCATTTTTCTACCCAGAAAGAACCATTAAAAAACTCCAAAACTAATTTATCCTGAATTTCAGGTGTCTCCCCTAGTCCTTTGCCCTGAAAATAAAACATAAAAAATGCAGCAGACAAACCACTCAAATCAATAGGCTTTGACAAAAGTGTATCTGACGGTGCAGATGAGTTAATTACTGAAAAATCTCTAGCTAATCCATACTCATTTAATCCATCAAAAGTCGCCACACCTAAAGATGGAGGGTTAATAGCGTAGTTTCGAGTTACTTTAACACTACTAAAATCCCAAAGGTTATTATTTACAAAAACATTTTCAGCTGAGAAATCATCAAAAAAAAGAAAATCATTTGGAAATCCTTTATTTAATAGATTCGTATGATTCAAAGAATATATAGGATCAATAACTAAATCTGTACACACCTCTTGAGAAGATAAAAAAAAGGCTATGCAATTAAAGAAAACAAGGAAAATATATTTCATTAATTAATCGATTATCTCATTTCTAAAAAAAAGATCAACAGAAGAACCTAAATTAACTTCAATTTCATCAGAAAATTTAGGATATTGACTATATATTATTGCGTTACTTGAGTCTTTAACTTCATCATCATAATATAACAGTCCAAGGTTTAAAGAATTAGATTTAAGAATTATATTTGCTTCTAACTTAGAAAGACCAACAAGATTTGGCAAGAGTACAGTCTCTTTACTTAGTCCTTTAGCAACAATTAGATCAATTATCGATCCATATTGTAACTCTTGCCCTACTTGAACAGCTATTCCATTTAACTTACACTCAAGTACTTTATTAATCGCTATGTCAGACTTGTACTGTAGCTTACCTATTTCAAAACCATTTTTTTTCAAGTAAGTAACTGCTTGACGAAGAGTTATGTCAAAAATATCAGGAAATTTAACTATTTTATTTTTTACAGAATTAATAGTTAAAAATACTTTTCGATTTCTTTTAACATCAGTATTAAATGATGGGTATTGATTAACAACTATTCCTTTAGATCTATTCTTATCAAAAACAGAATCTATAATCTCATATCTTAATTCATAATTTTTAAAGATAGAGTCTAGTGCATTTATGTGTAAATTCTTAAAGTTTGGAACTTTCAGAAACCTATTATGTTCAGTGTAATGATCTAAAAATTTAAATAAACCTAAAAATAATAAAAACAAAAATAACACTGCATATAAAAAGTGTTTTAGTAAAGGTTTTTTTCTTAAAAAATTTAACATTTATTATTTTTTTCTTTTACAAATATAAAAATTAAGAACATAAGGAAAACAATAAAAATAGTATAAATTTGTTTTATAAAATTATGGAAAATATTGCTATTTTAACGGGAGGTGATTCGTCAGAATATGACATTTCAATATTAAGCGCACTAAATGTTCTAAAAAATATAGATAAATCAAAGTTCAGATGCGTTATAGTACATTTAAAAAATGGTACTTACAAAACAGATGATAATTCAATTATCGATTTAAAAGACTTCTCATATTGTAGCTCTAATATAAAATATAAAATTGATAAAGTTTTTATTGCTTTACATGGACCTCCAGCAGAGAACGGTCAAATACAGGATTATTTTGACAGTATTAAGCTGCCATATACTTCATGTAATGCCAAGATATCAGCATTAACATTCAATAAGTTTCATTGTAATCAAATTCTACAAAAAAATGGCTTTAAATGTGCAAAGTCTTTGCTAATAACAAATCAAGATAATATAGTCGAAGAAAATATTATAAAGCAAATTGGCCTTCCATATATAGTAAAACCAAATAGTGCAGGATCAAGTCATGGAATCACTGTAATAACAGAAAAAAATCAACTAAAGAAAGCAATGTCAATTGCTAGAGAACATAGTGAAAATGTAATACTTGAAAGTTTTATAAAAGGCAGGGAATTAAGCTGTGGAATTTACTTTGATGGAGATGAAATCAAAGCCTTACCAATAACTGAAATAATAACTGATAATTTATTTTTTGATTACAAGGCTAAATATGAAGGTGCATCCAAAGAAATCACTCCTGCCAATATCAGCATTGAATTAACTCATAAAATTCAAAATGAATCAATAAAAATATATTCTAAGATGCAGCTCTCAGGATTATGTAGAATTGACTATATAATTAAAGATAATGAAGCATTTGTAATAGAAATTAATACTATACCAGGCTTATCAGAAAAAAGTATTATTCCACAACAAATAGAGAAGGCAAAAATTAGTTTGAAAGAGATTTTTAACTTATGTTTAAACAACATTAATTAAAATAATATATTTGTAACTTAAATTGCAAAGTTAATATGACTGACAAGACAAATGATGAAAAGCTAAAAATTCTAAGAGATAGATTAGCTCAAATACAAGACAAGAGTACTAATGAAAATAGTTTAAGTGACAGAAAAGATCTAAATCTTGAAAAGGATATTAATAATTCAATTGAAAATTCGGTTGAAATAACTAAAAATAAAAAAAATAACAAAACAGTTATATATATCATTTTATTTTTTCTAGTTGGTTTAAGTACATTTTTCTATTTTTTAGAAAATAAAACAGCTGATATAATAGAAAAAACAGATTTTGTAACTGAGGTTGTTGAGAAAGAAATTATATATAGCATAAAATATAAAGGTAATAATATTGCAGTTATTTCAAAATTTTTGGAAGAATCATCTGCTAAAGCAGAAGTAAATAATCTTATTACAAAAGGCTTTAAAGCAGATTACGTTTTTTTACCAGAAATATCAAATAGTTTAAGAAAAGAATATCAAGTATTTATTGGTCCATATGAAACAATAGAAGAAACAAATCAATGGATCAAGAATATTGATAAAGAAATATCTATTATTAATATAAGTGACGGAACAATTATTAGAACAATTAAAAGTAGTTATCAAATCAAAATAGAAAAAGAAAAGGCAGAAAATGAAAGACTAGCTAAAGAAAAAGTAGAAAATGAAAGACTAGCTAAAGAAAAAGCAGAAAATGAAAGACTAGCTAAAGAAAAGGCAAAAAAGAAGAGACTTGCCAAAGAAAAGGCAGAAAAGAAAAAAATAGCTAAAGAAAAAGTAGAAAAGAAAAGACTTGCCAAAGAAAATTCAAAAAAGAAAAAATTAGCTGAAGACAAAGCTAAAAAGTTAAACTTAGATAAAGTAGCGGAAGAAAAAAAGAGGATTTTAGAACGAGAAGCGGAAAGTCTAAAAAAAGAAATTGCACTTTTAAAAAATAGAAAAATCCTTATAAAAAATAATAAAGACATCAAAATTAAGTACACATATAAATTCACTGAAACTAATAGAGATGAAGGTTTTGTTACAATCTCAAATAATGCAGGATATCCAATTATAAAGCAAACATTTATTAATGTTGAATCGCAAGGAGGATCTAACAATATTGTAAAAGGCATAAAAAAGATAATGAATACTAATGGAATGCTAATTGATCAGATATATTTTGAGAAAAGTGGTAATATCACTCCAGTTTACAAAGGAGAAATTAGTGAGGTATATAATTAAAAATTACTTAGCATAGCTGACTGCCCTGGTTTCTCTAATTACTGTTACTCTTACTTGCCCAGGATATGTCATCTCATTTTGAATTTTATCTGATATCTTAAATGCTAATTTAGAAGCATCTTCATCTGTGACTTTTTCACTTTCAACTACAACCCTCAACTCTCTTCCAGCTTGTATGGCATAAGATTGTAATACGCCAGGATATGAAATAGCTACATCTTCTAGTTCTTTAATTCGTTTGATATATTCGTCTGCCATAGCTCTTCTAGCTCCAGGACGAGCACCAGAAACTCCATCACAAACTTGTACTAAAGGAGCGATTAGAGATGTCATTTCAACTTCATCATGATGTGCTCCAATTGCATTACATACTTCAGGTTTTTCACCATATTTTTCCGCTAGCTTCATTCCAATAATAGCATGTGGAGTTTCAGCATCGTCAGCAGACACCTTACCAATATCATGTAGTAAACCAGCTCTTTTAGCAAATCTTGTGTTCAATCCAAGTTCTGCTGCCATTGTAGCACACATATTTGCAGTTTCTCTAGAATGTTGCAATAAGTTCTGACCATAAGATGATCTATAGCGCATACGACCAACCATTTTGATTAATTCTGGATGTAAGCCATGAATACCAAGATCAATAGTTGCTTTTTTACCAATCTGAATAATCTCATCATTTATTTCTTTAGTTGTTTTTTTAACTACCTCCTCAATTCTAGCAGGATGGATTCTTCCATCAGTCACTAATTTGTGAAGAGATAATCTTGTAATTTCTCTTCTAACTGAATCAAAACAAGATAAAATAATTGCGCCTGGTGTGTCATCTACAACAATATCAACTCCAGTAGCAGCTTCAATTGCTCTAATATTCCTCCCTTCTCTTCCAATAATACGCCCTTTTATAGCATCATTATCAATGTTAAAAACTGAGACTGCATTATCCATAGCTTCTTCTGTGGCAATTCTTTGAATAGTTTGTATAACTATCTTCTTAGCCTCTTGTTTGGCAGTTAGTTTTGCTTCTTCTATTGTATTTTTAATAATCTCAAGCGCATCTGTTTTAGCTTCGTTTTTTAAGGATTCTACTAGCTCTTTCTTAGCCTCATTAGCAGATAAATTTGAAATCTGCTCTAATTGTTCAACTTGCTTCTTGTGAGATACATCTAAATCATTTTGCTTCTTCTCTAATATTAGCTTCTGATTAGTAATATCAGAAATTAATCTTTTGTAATTAGCATCTTTTTTATTTACTTCAGCTAACTTCTGATTTAATGTATTTTCTTTTTGAGAAGCTCTTTGGCTTGCCTTATTTATTTCATTATTCTTCTGATAAATAATTTTATCATGTTCAGATTTAAGTTCTATAAACTTTTCTTTAGCTTGAAGATTTTTTTCTTTTCTAATCTGCTCACTCTGCTTCTTCGCATCCTCAATAATAATATTTGCCTTATTCTTATTTTGATTTGTTAAAAAATATAATGCTCCACCTGAACCAGCAATTAAACTAACTAATCCTACTATTAATGTTAAAATATCCATATTTAAATTTTTAATTAAAATCCCGTATTAATGACTGAAAAACTCCAGAATAATATGAATAGGGATGCCGAAATATTGCAAACTTCCACTGTCTCACAAGAGAACCAAAGGTTGAGGCCTGTTTTTAACAAATCGAGTCAAACCCCAATACTTTAAGTGTTGAGTTTAACAAAATATTAATACGGGATTATATTACAAAAGAACTATTTGATTAAATATTGTCATTCAAAATATTGTTAATACTTTCTAACCTTGTAGTTAAATCTTTATCAATATCTTTATTGTTAAAATACTCTAATTTTGAAGCATATTCTATAAGACACATTGCTACCAAATCTTGTTTGTCTTTGATAGCATAGTTTTCCTCATAAAATTTTAATCTTGTTTCAATTTTTTTTATGGCACTTCTAATATTCTCCTCTGAATTACGCTCAATTTTCATCGGATAGATTCTATTAGCAATATTTAATTTTATCGATAACTTATCTTCCAAACTAAAACTATTTATTTAACAATGCAATACATTTATCTATTTCCCGTACATACTCATTAATCTTAGATCTTGTTGCTCTTACGTCTTCGTGACTTTTAACAGCAGATTTAGATATATTCATGAGTTTTACTTTATCTAATAAGGATGTGATTTTTATTTGTTGATCATTCACCTTTTTATTTAAAATATAATTTTCCTTCTGTAAATCTGATTTTTCATTCTTAAGCTGATTATGCTTTGATAGCAAATCACTAATTTTAGACTCAATACTATCAATAATCGTTTTCACAGTCAAATAATTGTTACAAACTTAAAGATTTAAACTGTATAAATAATGCTTTTTTGATGTTATCTTTGAACAAATTTTAAGTTAAAATTATCAAATATGAAATTTTTAAAATACTATCTTATTATTGTCATAATAATCTCATCAAAAGAAGTTTCATCTCAACAATATTCATCACCTCTTGACTTTAATCTTTTGCTTTCAGGAACTTTTGGAGAATTGAGAAATAACCATTTTCATGCAGGTATTGACATAAAAACAGAAGGAGTCGAAGGCCAGAAAGTTAGGTCTATTTCGGACGGATATGTATCAAGAATAAAAGTTTCAACTTCTGGATACGGAAAAGCTATCTATATTACACACCCTAAATCAGGACATACTTCTGTATACGCTCATTTACAAAAATTTAATAAAAAAATTTCAAGATTTGTTAAGAAGAAACAATATGAAAGAGAAAGTTTTGAAATTAATATTTTTTTAAATGATACTACGCTAAAAATAAAGCAGGGAGAAATAATTGCGCTATCTGGAAATACTGGTGGAAGCAATGGAGCACATCTTCACTTTGAAATAAGAGATACTAAAAGTGAACATCCAATAAATCCTCTTCAATTCAATTTTAAAGTGGTTGATAATATATCTCCATTAATTAAAAAAATAAAGATATATGCTTTTGACACTACATTAGTTGACGGTTATAATAGAGATAAGATTTATCCAATAAAACAATATAATAACATTCTTACTATAGATGAAACCCCTATAGTAAACGGAAGTTTTGCATTAGCAATTTTTACATACGACAAAGCAGATTATGCATATAACAAAAATGGAATATACTCAATAAAAGTATTTATTGACAACACACTAAGCTATCAATTTGAAGTGAATGAATTAGATTTTAGTACTACAAGATACATTAATGCTCATATTGACTATTGTGAAAATAAATTAAGTAAGAATAGATACCATAGATGTTTTAAATTGCCAAATAATAAGCTTTTAAACTACAGCAATTTGATAAATAATGGGATAATTAGCTTTAAAGATACTCTATTACACAGTGTAGATATTATTGTTAATGATATCTATAAAAATGAATCAAAACTTAGCTTCAAAATAAAATCAACAAATAATCCATTTCTTAAAAAATGTACTCTACCAGAAGACACTTTCAATAAAATGTTTCATTATGATGCTATTAATAAATTTACAACAAATGACATTAAAATAGAGATGCCAGCATATTCAATTTATGAAGATATAATGTTTAAGTATCAAATTACTAATTCTGTAAAAGATACATATGGAAATATTTACAGTATTCATAATGAAAATACTCCTGTGCACTTAAAATACACACTTGAAATAAAAGCAGATATTGCTGATTCTCTTAAGAGCAAAACTTATATCGCATCAACAGACCTAAGTGGTAATTATTGGTACCATGGAGGCAAATGGGAGAAAAATAGAATTAAAACTAAAGTGAGAGAGTTTGGAGACTTTTGCATAGTTGCAGATACCATAAATCCTGAAATTAAAGGTGTAAATATATTTCCTGGCAAAAAAATTAACAAACAAACATCAATTAAACTAACAATAAAGGATAAACATAGTGGTATAAAATCATTTAGAGGTGAGATTGATGGGAAATGGATTTTAATGGATTATGATTATAAAGAAAGTGTCTTACGTTACGACATTGAAAATGATTTAAAAAAAGGAAAGCATACATTTAAGCTAAATGTAACTGATAACGTTGGCAATGAATCAAATTACAACTCAACTTTTATATATTAAATAAACTCCTTTTTGGAAAAATCAAAAAAGTACTCTCTTAATTCGTTTCTAACGTTATCATATATAACTTGTTTTTCTTTATTTGAACCCTTGGCATTAGCAGGGTCTAAAAAATGTTTGTGACAAAAAATTTTAGCATTTACAAAAGTTGGACAAATATCTTTTGCATTATCACATAAAGTAATAACAAAATCAAATTTTTTAGATATATACTCATCTACAGAATTTGATAAATATTTTGAAATATCAATTCCTATTTTATTCATAGCTACTACTGCGAATTGATTTACTTTTTCTGGTTTAGTTCCTGCGCTATACACTTCAATCTTTAAATTAAGTGAATTTAATAATCCATGGGCCATTTGAGATCTACAAGAATTACCAGTACAAATTATCATTATCCTTTTCATATTTTAAATTACTATTTTAAAAATAAAAATAAGATTTAAAAATAAAACATCAACTTTTAAAATATATACAATAAGTATAGTAATATTGAGTTTATTAATTAACATAATTCTATTTTTGCAAAATATGTTAAAAAGATATTTATTTCTACTCTTGTTAATTTCTCCCTTATGCGGATATAGTCAATCTATCTCTGGATATATATCAGATGTAAATGGAAATAATCTACCATCTGTTAATATTTCAGTAATAAATGAATCAATTGGAACAACATCAGATCCAAATGGGAATTATAATTTAATTGTTAGAGAGAATAGATCTCTAATTCTAGCATTTAGTTTTATTGGCTATCAAATTGAAAAAATTAGAATCCCAATGCTTAAATCAGGGCAACATTATAAACTGGATATTAAATTAAAGACTTCTTCTAATGTTCTGAATGATGTTATCATCACAGATCAAAGAAGCAGAAAAGAAAGTTTTAATAAGATTAAAACAAAGCACGTTAGTGTTTTACCTGGAAACTCTGGTGGTATTGAAGCAATATTAAAGACATTACCAGGCGTTAGTTCAGCAAACGAATTAAGCTCTCAATATTCAGTTAGAGGAGGTAATTTTGATGAGAACCTTGTTTATGTAAATGGAATTGAAATTTACAGACCTTTTCTAGTACGATCTGGAAGACAAGAGGGATTGAGTTTTGTTAATACAGATATGGTTAACAGCATTCTATTTTCAGCTGGAGGATTTGATGCAAAGTATGGTGATAAAATGTCTTCTGTACTTGACATTACATATAAAAATCCTATTAAAAATATGGCAAGTTTACAATTAAGTCTACTAGGTGGATCTTCACATTTTGAAGGAATATCTAATAATACGAAATTAAGCTACATATTAGGAGCAAGATACAAAACAAGTAAATATTTACTTAATTCCTTAGATACTGAAGCAGAATATTCACCGAATTTTTCTGATATTCAAACTTATATAAATTATAAAATAAATAAAAGTTGGGACATTAGTTTTTTAGGAAACATAAATCAAAATCAATATACAATGATCCCAAGAAATAGAGATACTGAATTCGGAACAGTAAACGAAGCTCTTAAACTATCCATCTATTTTGAAGGGCAAGAAGTAGATAGCTACGAAACATTCTTTGGTGCATTAAGTACAGGTTTTCAGCCCAATAAAAATTTAAAACTACAATTTACAACTTCTGCATTTAAAACTTTTGAGGAAGAGAATTTTGATATTGTTGGTGAATATTGGCTATATCAGCTTGAAAACAATTTAGGTTCTACTGATTTTGGTAGTGTAGCTTTTGATAGAGGAGTCGGAAAATATATTAATCATGCACGAAATAGTCTAAATGCTAACGTGATAAATTTATCTCACAAAGGGTACTATACCAATCAAAATTTAAATTTTGATTGGGGCTTTAAATTGCAAAAAGAGGAAATTGATGATAATATAAATGAGTGGAATTTAATTGATTCTGCCTTCTATAATTACCCACATCCAGATGACAATATTAATAATAATGCAGACCCAAATCAACAAATTATACTAAGCCAAGTTTTAAAAACAAAAATAAATCTGAGATCTTATCGTAACTCTGGATTTATGCAAGTTTCTAAAGACTTAGATAATATTACTATTAAAGCTGGCACAAGAGCAAGCTATTGGACTTTCAACGAAGAACTCCTAATTAGTCCAAGAGCATCTATTGCATATGCACCTATTTGGAAAAAAGATATTGTTTTTAGAGCAGCTAGCGGAATATATTATCAATCATCTTTTTACAAAGAAGTAAGAACATTATCAGGCACGTTAAATAGAGAGGTTAAATCTCAAAAATCAATTCATTATTTATTTGGTGTCGATTATCTTTTCTATAGTTGGGGAAGACCATTTAAATGGATAACAGAGATATATTATAAAGATTTAGAAAATCTAATTCCATACAAAGTAAACAACGTACGTATTCAATATCTGACTGATCAAATTTCAAATGGATATGCTACTGGAATTGATATGAAAATTAATGGAGAATTTGTTCCAGGAGTTGAAAGTTGGGCGAGTCTTTCAATTATGAAGACCGAAGAAGATATAGTTAATGATTTTATCACTAATCTAGATGGGAGTATCACTGAAGTTGGATTTATTCCAAGACCTACAGATCAAAGAGTTAGCTTTTCTATGTTCTTTCAAGATTATATACCCAATAATCCTAACTATAAAATGCATTTAAATTTAGTTTACGGAACTGGCTTGTCATTTGGCCCACCAAATAGTGAAAAACATGAAGATATTCTTAAAATACCAGATTATAGACGTGTAGATATTGGATTTTCAGTATTATTAAAAGGAGAAAATAAAAGATCAAGAATTAATTGGCTAAATATTTTTGAGAGCATTTGGGTTAGTGCTGAAGTATTTAACCTTTTAGATATCAATAACACTGTTTCTTACCTTTGGGTTACTGATATTACTGGTAGAGAGTATGCTGTTCCAAATTACCTTACATCTAGACAACTAAACACAAAATTAATTATAACATTTTAAATATTAGATGAATCGATTGTAAGAAATTAAGATAGTTTTCT